>Ga0078972_1000317_pt1 | contig 91865 bp, 77 predicted proteins | sample YelNatPaOPGAMG01_FD_67568 | JGI IMG/M metagenome (GOLD analysis project Ga0078972, IMG submission 67568) | Hot spring thermophilic microbial communities from Obsidian Pool, Yellowstone National Park, USA - OP-RAMG-01 (SPADES assembly) (version 2) | ecosystem: Environmental > Aquatic > Thermal... | reverse complement strand
CTTTTATATCGGCCGGTGTCCAGCGGATGGAATCCTCAAAGATCCGGTTCATGGCATGGAATTCGGTCGGAGCGCCGTACGTCACCCCTATCATTTTGCCGGCCCAGCCCCCGGCAATTTTGTCTTTCAAAACATCTGGACGGATGGTTTTGTATTCGTTTGCCTGTTTGCAGCCAGCAACTGCAATAAGAAACAGAAAAAGAAAAAGATACTGAACAGACACTGCTTTTTTCATACTTTTTGTTTTTATTAGTTTTACAATCGCTATTGTTTTTCAACAGAAACCACAATGCATTCATTTGTGGGTACTTCTTCCGGATGGCGGAACACGTCATATATAGGCCGAAATTCCCAAAAAAGCCGAGCAGGTCCTTTCACGGATCCCTGATCCTGCTTCCGCCTGCTGAAATTAAGAACTCGGTATTTACCCGGACCATCCATGGCTTATAAGTTAACAAATCTATGTAAAAGAACCTGAATATGAATGAATTATTTCATAACAGCCTTCCGATTGGAAGCATTAACATATCCCCCTTTACCGTTGATAATACTTTTTACAATACTTTCCCTGTTGCCGTTTAACCAGAAGATTACCTTGTGGTAAAGGGAATCTTCCAGGGCCGGAGGTGTTTCAATCGCCTGGTCAACTACAATGGGTGCATCATAAAATACGTTATATATACCAAGTCCCCATGCATGATGTACATTCACAGAGTCAGCCACTTTATACGAAGCATACCCAAATGTAGTGCCGTGTTTCCATTCATCGACCGATGGTGGGTCATATGGCATTTCGCTCTGGTAAAAGTACACCCGGCCATTTTCTCCATTCCAGATAGTCTGGTATTCCTGAAAATGTTCATTGAACAATCCATAAATCGTAACATCATTGCCGTTAACAACCAGACCATTGGCACACCGGTTTTTGTTCCAACCTACTCCGTTGCCATGATCAGCTCTCCAGATCCATATATGATCAACATAAACATCATTACTGTTGATCGTTAAACAACGGGAAGCATTACCTTCGCGAGCACCACCCACACGGAAGAATAAGTCAAACAAAAAAGACGGATTGGATTCGTGATCATTTTTTGATCCCGGTTCTCCTACCTGCATTAAAGTTTCTGAAGGAATTTTCCCAGCATCAATCAGCAGGCCCGCAACAGTTATGCCGTCTTTGTCAGAAATTTCGATAACCTTGTTTCCATTCACCGGTATTAATGTAGGAAAACCGAGTCCTATAATCACTGTTCCCGGATGAAATACCCGGATACTTTCTGACAGAAAGTAGATTCCCGGAGTAAAAAGTATATGCTTTCCTTTTTTCAGGGCTTTGTTAATGGTTTTTGAATTGTCGGCAGCGGCCTTCGCGATATAAAAATCCTTCAATGCAAGCGTTCTTTCCTGATGATTGCCATTCCAATCCACACCGCATGAATTTTTCTTTATGCCGGGAATTTTCAACATCAGTTCTTTTCCTGAAAATACCCAATAGGGTTTTTCACGAACTTCCGGAGTAACTGCAACGGCAGTATAAGGCTTCTCCGGCCAGTTTTCTTCCGGTGCATTGATTGTTCCCACGTATACCATATTCCAGACTCCGCCGATCCATTTATTGAAAACAGAATTTCTTGTGAGCCATTGCTGTTGTGAACCGGAATAGACTTTTCCGTCGATTCTGCAATTGGCCATAAAGCCTCCGCTGGAAGGACCATCAAACAATTTCAGGTCGCCCTTGATATAAACACGCCGCAAGGGAGAAGCCTGGGAAACAGCCCAGGTATTCACTGAATCGGAAGCCGGCAGGATGGTAATGTTTTCCGCCGCCCGCCAGAAATTGCACAACACATGCCCCCCCTGCGATGCAACTGACCGAACGGCCCCCACTATAACCGTTTCTTCAGGGGAAATCCCGAGCCCCATCACATGTGTATAGTAACCCACTTTCACATCAAGATGATAGACTCCGGGCTTGAAAAGCAAGGCATACCGATTCTGGGTAAACTCATTTTCGGGAAATAGCTGACCGGAATAAATCGTATCAATAAGTGCCTGTATTTCGGCCATATTCATTGAAGGATCAAATACAAATACATTCTCACCTAATGGTGACCTGTTGAAACGGGAGGCTTGTTCTCCGGCCCTTTTTGACAAAGGGATCGATGTGTTTCCTTTTAAAGGCTGGGCATAATTCTCCTGCCAGCCAATTATGTAAAAAAAAATACCTAACAATAACCAATGTCTCATTGCTTCAATCATTTTTAATTTTCTTTTTGCTGATTCTCACCATCACAACTCCCTGCGGGGGCACCCTGGCCGTAAATGCCTCTTTATAGAAGCCCAGATTTTTCTGATGCCAGAGATCCCGGACAGCATATTTTCCGGAAATACCAAGTTTTGGCCAATCAACGCTCATCTCCTCTTCGTTTTTTCCTCGGTTAAAAAGACCAACAGCAACAGAACCATCAGAAAGATGCTTGAACATGATAAAAGTATTCTGTGTTTCGGAAATAACCTGGCCGCATTCACCCAGAATATCCTGATTCACTTCAATTACTTCAGGATTGCATAGCACGTTTAAAGTGAACGCGTCCAGCTTCGACATATCTCCGCTATAGATCAGAGGAGCTGCCATCAGGCACCAGAGCGACATATAGGCATATTGCATAGCCGGTTGCATAAGGGTATGTTCTGGCATTCCCATTTTGTGGGCATTTCCAATCCATCCAATCTGTATATAGTCCGGGTCATTCCATTCGCCGGGTTTAGAGTACTGTCGGTGCTTTGCGTTATTGACCGCAACATCAAAAATACGATCCAGTTCAAAACCCAGATCACCCGAAGTACGCCAGCAATGGCCACCCACTTCAGCGCCCCATTCCCATACATTTGCCATTCCGTACTGGCAAAGATTGAATACAACATCACGGTCTAATGATTTCAGGATATTTCCCATCAGCCGGTATGGTTTCTTAAAAGTTTCGGGGCTGGTATCTTTTCCCGCAATTTCAAAATACGAACACCAGTCATATTTGAGAAAATCAAAGCCCCAGTCAGCAAACTGCCTTGCATCCTGTTCTTCATGCTGATAAGAACCTGCGAAACCGCCACAGGTCAAAGGTCCGGGTGAAGTGTAAATGCCTGCTTTAAGCCCAAGGGAATGAATATAATCCGTAAGCCCTTTCATATCTGGGAAATAGTAATTGGGAAGGATGTTGCCATTTTGATCCCTGAGAGACCCAGTACGCATTGTATCCTTATTTTTTGGTGCATTGGCCCATCCATCATCAATGTTTACGTATTGGTAACCGACATCGGCCATACCGCTGCTTATTATTTTATCGGCCGCCTCACGTACCAGGGAATCTGTTATCCTGTCGTAATGAGCATACCAGTGATTCCATCCCATAGGCGGCGTTAGGGCAAGTTTGTCGCCTGCAACGATTCTCAGTTTCCGTTTGTCTTTCCCTTTAGAGTTTTCGGCGGTAATAATCAGATCATATTCTCCTTTTTCCGGAGTAATCCCGCTGATAATTCCCTTCACAGGATCCAGCTGTAATCCGGATGGCAAATTCTTAACGGTAAACCGTAAAGGTCTCTCCCCCTGGCAGGGGATTCGGTAAAGGAATGGTTTGCCGGGTCGGCATCCATATACCAAAGGGCCATTAATCCGGGGTTTGGATTCCGGAGAAGGGGACCATATCAAAGCATCTCCATTAACATTATCAGAAACCCGCTGAGCCGATAAAGGAAATACCGAGATGCACCCAATGGCAAGAAAAAGCAGGAAAGGCCTTTTCATTGTTTTACAGATTAATGATTAAAAAAAGGAGGAGTCAGTGGTATTGACTCCTCCAAATATACTTCACTATTTCACAACAAAAATGGTTGCCGGTGAGAACATAATCTCATGGCTTCAGCCACCAGGGAATCTGATTGATTCCGTCATATCCCCCGTACTGCTCATCAATGGCTTTTTTATAGTTTTCGGGGTTAGAGACTTGTTCGTCGGTGGGATATTTCCAGCGTTTCGGATAAACGGTTTTGTCATCGGGGTTCATGCTGGTGTTGGGATCCAGAGGAAATTCGGGATATCCCGTCCGCAGGAACTGAGCATAATTTAAACCGTTACCCTGGAAGAAGTCAATAAGCCACCTCTGGTACCAGATCTGGTGCAGACGATCTTCCTTGGTTCCTGATGTTGCATATGCTGCAGCACCGGTGAAATAATTATCGATATACGCCTGGTCGATAGCCATGCCATGGGTATAGGACGCAGGAGCAGAAGGCAGAGTTCTGTAAAAATCAAGCATAGCCCTTATTCCGTTTTCATAATAATCTTTTGCATTTCCTGTAACCCATCCTTCTTCAATAGCTTCAGCAATAATGAAGCATTGTTCGGCGTAAGTAAACTTGAACATCGGATCGCCGGCCCTGAAATCTCTGTACCGTTTATTGATCAGGGAATACATGCCATTCTGATTGTTAACCGAAAGTTGTTCGGCTATTAATTCCGTAGGTGCACCTACATAAGCATCAAAATCGCTTTCCAGTTTACCGGCACTTATCTGAGCCGGTGCAGGTTCTGCAAAGTAGAACAACCTGCGGTCCTGCAGTTGGATTAATCCGTCAACAACGAGTTTGGACAGGGCGATGTACTTTCTTCTGTCTTCACCATTCCAGAAAGGATGGGATGCGTTGGGATTATCGGAATAAGCCAGCTGGAAATTGTCAGCATTACCGGTCATCAGGTTGCCGGCTGCCACAATTTCAGCAAACCGGGCTTTCTGTGCCGCAGTTGCTTTTTTACTGATGGTCTGAATGACCTTCAGTTGCATGGCATTACAAAGCCTGCGCCATTTGGCAGCCTTGCCTCCCAGCATTATGTCACCTTTGAAGTCTGCACCATTGGCAAAATCTTCTTCAGCGGCTTTCAGATCATCCAGGATTTCCTGAAACACATCCTGTTGTTTGTCATATTTAGGCCTGACAATTCCTTCTTCTGCCTTACCGGCTTCAGAATAAGGAATATCGCCCAGGTCCAGAGTTGTCCAATAACCGTACCAGGCTTTCATGAACAAATACAACCCTTTAAGTGAAGATTCATAAGGGGTTCCGGCAGCAAATTCAACTGCTCTCTTCAGATCGGTAAGATTCTTGAACGACCCGAAACCGCCGTAAGGCCAGTATGAGTAATAGTATTGATACGGATTGGGGTTTGGTTCACAAATAGCGGTATGCTTGCACCACAGATTTCCTGTGCCAAAATCGGTAGGGTTTGGATTCCAGAACCTGAAAGAATTTTTCAATACCTGTGTAACAAGCATTTCAGGTGCCACCGATGTCGGTGCATCCGGATTTGTATTTAATTCCTCAAAATTACTGCAGGAAACAGTAATTGCAAGAGAAATTACAAATAGAAAGATATAATGGATCTTTTTCATGACTGAACAAAATTAGAAGGTAAGTTTAACATTAAAGCCCACGTATCTGACGGAAGGATCCTGGAAGTCGGAAGCACCGCCCGCGTTGGTTCCATAAAGGCTGTTTTCACCTCCGTCAGGGTCAGAGTAAACAAAGTCTTTTGCCCAGAGCAGAATATTCTGGCCAACAAAGCTGACCGAAGCAGATTTTGCCAGCTTGGGAATGTATTTGCCCGGAAGATCGTAGGTCAAAGATACTTCGCGTAATTTCAGGAAGGTCTTTGAGTAGGTATCAGGCCTGGTTCCGCGGCCACCCCATGCACTACTGTTGTGCAAATCAATGATATATTGTTTGTAGCTGGTATAAACATCATTGGGAGCATATTGGCGGGTATCGCTCGTGATGTTACCAAACTGATCATAGGTTACTGAGCCGGAAACTACCTTAACACCCTTTCCGAGGAAGTTTCTTGAACCGGGAGTTGCAACATCCAGTTCTCTTTCCTTGGTAACAGATTTTGGATGAACACCTGCCTGCCACATATAGCTTTCTGTACGTTCGGTTATCAGACCACCAACCACACCATCCATTGAAACGAATAATGTGAAATTTTTAAATTTTAAGGTTGAATTCAACCCCCAGATCCAGTCAGGATCATAGAATCCAAACCTTGAATCATACTGGCTTGTCATGAGCCTTCCGTTATTAAAGATATATTCTCCGGTTGCAGGAACCTTCACAAAATCTTTGCTCACAAAAGCATCGACGCGTTCACCAACCTTTACCCATGGTTTCTTGTCTGAATATACAGAATCCAGCTGTGTATAGTAGCGGGCGTAAGTTGTCCAGTTAATGCCCAGATCCCATTGTACATCCCTGCTTCTTACAGGAGTAGCGTTAACAGCCACTTCCCAGCCACGACGGGATATTTCCTCATCGATGTTCACATAAAAGCTGGTGTAGCCTGAAGCTGCGGAAAGGGGAGCGTTCTTCAGGAAGTTGAACATGTGTTTGTCATAGTAGGCAACATCAACTGAAAGTCGGTTTTTGAAAACAACTCCCTGCATACCAACCTCAAATGTTGTAGAGGTTTCGGGGAGAACACTCGGGTCGTACAGAGAGGAAGGTGCGGTTGCTCCATTCAGCGTATTCCAGGTAGAACTATTCAGTGTATAGGTGCTCTTGACAGCATAAATTGCCGGGGGTGTCTTTGACATGGTCCATGATCCCCTGAGCTTCAACAGATCGAGCCAGCTTTTTGTTCCGGGGAGAAGTTCCGACAGAATAAAACTGGAAGAAATCGACGGGTAGAAGTACGAACGTGTAGATTCCGGTAATGTTGAACTCCAGTCATTTCTGCCTGTTGCTTCAACATAGATCAGTTTATTCCATGAAAGAGCCAACCGGCCGAACAATGAGTTCACCTGCTGGCGGTAGGTGCTCTGAGAAATTGTCGGAGGATTTACCGAGGCCTTGATGGAGAAAAATCCCGGAACAGAAATTCCGCCCACGGTCTGGGCATACATATTGTAATCCTGTGTATAATAAATTGTTCCACCGGCCAGGTATTCGATACCGAACTTTCCAAAAGTTTTATCACCTGTTAACAGCAGGTCATTGTTCATACTCAGACCCTGTGTCTGGCCAATGTTATACCCGCCTGTCCATGCTCCGTTCCATGTCCACGGGTTTCCGGGAATAGGCGTGTTCCCTGTGGATGTATATGAACCCCAGGAAACTCTTTGCACGCCCCTGTCGGTATAAAAATCAAGACCGGAACGGATACTGGCTTTCAGCCAGTCAGTAATCTGATAACTGCTTAGCACATCTGCATTGAAAATATCGCGCGATACTTCATTGGTTCTCTCATATCTGTCGAAATAGGGATTGTTGGATCCGGACCGGTATGTCCAGTTTTGTGACTGTTTTGGTATGAGCCAGTAGTCCTTATAATCCCGAACGTCGAAATCACTTGGAGTCCATATGAGAAGCGAGTACATGGGATCGTAGGATGTATACCCATTGGAACCCATGTTGGGTGAATACCTCCGTGCATAAGACAAATTGGAACTGATTTTGAATCTGCCAGTATTGACATCTCCGCTTAATTTGTAAGCATATTTATCCAGCATGGAATTAGGGTATATTCCTTTGTTTTCAGTCCAGTTTACTGAGCTTCTGAGAGAGATAACCTCACCTTTATACCCGACGCTGAAATTATTGTTGGTGACATACCCCTGTTCCAGAAAATTTTTGAAGTTGTCTTTCCCAAGGGGTAAATATTCATAGTCACGGTAATCTTTCAGTACAGGATCCCATTGATTCTGTATCGATCCGTCCATTTTGGTACCCCAGGAACTGGTAGAGTTCTTATCGTACGTATTATTACTTCCGCGACCATAAACAGCTTGTTTTTCAGGTAGTGCCAGAAAGCCCGCCGTAAACATGGTGTTGGTAGTAAAATCGGCTGTTATTCCTGACTGATTAGCACTTCCGTTTTTGGTGGTAATGAGGATAGCCCCGCTTGCTCCGCGATAGCCATAAAGTGCGGAAGCAGTAGCACCTTTCAGAACACTGATTGATTCAATGTCTTCAGAAGCTATATCACTTAATTTTTTATTGTTATAAGGTACTCCGTCAATAACCAGAAGGGGATTTTCACCACGCAAAGTATAGCTGGGAGCTACAGCAAAATCGGTAGTATTTTTAACCAGAAGCCCGGCTACCTTACCGGTCAGGGCTGTGGCAGCTTCAACTCCCATTACTTTCTGGAGGCTCTCTCCATCTACTTTCTGTACAGCATAACCCAGAGCCTTTTCTTCACGTTTGATACCCAGAGCCGAAACCACAACTTCTTCCAGATTGACGACTTCTTCACTCATCTGAACATCAATAGTATTGTCAGTACCGATATTTATCTGAACCGACTGCATACCAATAAATGAAAAAGTAAGGCTTTTGGCTCCCTGAGGGATTTCAATACTGTACTTTCCGTTAACATCGGTTATAGTGCCGATCGTCGTTCCGGTAACAACTACATTTACCCCCGGCAGAGGATTCCCGTCCTTATCCTTCACCGTACCGGTAATCGTACGCTGCTGAAAAGGCGATAAAATACCCGCCTGATCACCAGAGGCAAGAATTATCTGCTTGTCGTATACAGCAAACTTGACTTCTCCTTTGAAAAGGTCATTGAGAATGTCCTTGATGCTTTTATTTTCTGCCTGAATATTGACCTTTTTGTCAACATCTATCAGCTTTGGGCTGTACAGAAAATAAAATTCACTTTGATTCTCAATTTCCTTTAGAGCATCAGAGATTTTAACATTTTCAAGTTTCAGAGTCAGTTTTGTGGCCTGCGAATAACTCTCAGTTGCGAAAATCTGAAATACTGCCACAAATGTCAGTAGAATGGTTAGCTTCATGATTCTGATGGTTTTTTTTAACAAGTATCCATTAGGAAACTTATTATCATCTCGAAAATCTTTCATAATTTTGAATGGATTAAGGTTACTAATGTTTTTTACAGGATTTGGTACTTAGTCCGGCGGGAATGTGTGCCAGCACGTTCCCGTTTCTTTTTGTTTTCGCATCACTTGTTATGTTTTCATAGGCATTCGGTTTTTGGTTATAGTTAAGGATTTCATGTTTATTTATTCCGGTAATACAGAACAACTTTTCTTTTCGAAAAAATTCCCTGACTTTTTTCCTGCCGGTTTGAAATGGTGTAGTTTACAGGAGAGATCAGAGACATGAGTTCCATTACCTGCTGAAGGTTTTCGTCAACAAAAGTAGCTGTGTATGTAAGTTCAAGAAGTTTCGGATCAGCAATTTCAATTTCAACATTAAACCATCTGCTCAGTTTTTTAGCCACCTCACCGAGTGGTTCATTATGAAAAACAAGCTTCCCGTCTTTCCAGGCAAAATACCTGTCATCATCTATGATGCGTTGGGTGATTTTCTTATCAGACTTGTGATAAATGACCATATCAGCAGGTTTCATTTCCACAAGGGTTACCTTTCTCTTTCCAGGGTCCGATCGCTGTAAAACCACCACTCCTTTAATCAGGGAAGTTTCGATTTTATCCTCTTCCGGATAGGCCATAACATTGAATTCGGTTCCAGTTGCCATTATCTGAATATCTCCGGCTGAAACCACAAATGGTACCCTGCGGTTGGAAACCACCTCAAAATAGGCTTCTCCGTGAAGTTCAACATCACGGCTTCTGCCCCTGAATACAGCAGGGTATTTCAGAGAACTGCCATGATTTAACCATACCCTTGAACCGTCGGGCAAAGTAACCTTTGAAATGGCATCCACCGATGAAAATACTTCATTATAAGCCTGATTGCCTGAAGCTATGCCATTCTGCCCGGTATAAAACTTAACCGACATCAACACACTGAATCCAAGGAGAGGAAGCATCAGCACGGCTGCAATCCGTGAAAAAACACGCCAAAAGGTTCCAGTACCTGATGATAAAAACCCGAAAGGTTTTTCTTCCAATGTTTTTGTGTGGATCAGATTGACCTTGTGATGGATTCTGTCAAGAATACCTTCATAGTTTGCAGGCAATTCCTCTTCATCAGCCTGTATCTCTTCCCAGTAAGTATATAACAGATTTCTGCCTTCTGTGGTTTCAGCACCTGATGTAAACCATTCCAGAAGAGTTTGCAATTCTTCCTGTGTGCATCTGTTACTGAAATATTTTCGCAGAAGTTCGATGTTCATTTATTTCTCCTTTCATTCTTAAGGGTAAACAAGCACCTCTGCAGTATGCCCGAGGTGCTTGTTACCCATTCTGACCAATCAACCAACCATACTAACTAACCGACTAACTAACCAGCCCTTTTGTTAAACCTTTTTCAGGAAATCTATCCTGTTTTGATAGTATGACGCAAAAACAAAAAAATACCACTACCGGGAATTAAAAAAAAGTAAAAAAAATTAAAACCCAGAAAATCAATGCTATACAAAAAGAAACCAGAAAAGCAACCCCATTAAAGAATAGGAACCGAGTTTGTCGCGGATAGTCCTCAGTGCCCTTGCCATATGGTTTTCAATGGTATTGACAGAGAGACTCAGACGCTCAGCGATTTCAGCATATTTTAAACCTTCCACTTTGTGCATTAAATAAATCTCCTTCTGACGCTGAGGCAGGCCATTAATTATTTCCTCGAGCCTCGTTTCCAGTTCCCTGTAATTCAATGCAACATCAACAGGTACATCACTTGGTTCCTGCAATGATTTCAGATACTTAAAGAATTCATTATCCTTTGCCTTTTTCCTTAAAAAGGATATGGCCGAATTGTAAGTAACCGTAAACAGAAAGGATTTTACCGAAGCATTATTTTCCACATTGAATCTGTGCTCCCATAAGCTCAGAAACACTTCCTGCAGAAGATTTTCTGCTTCTTCCTTTGATTTAAGAAGGGAATAACCAAATTTATAGATGCGACCACAATATTTTTTGTATAGCAGGTCAAAGGCCAGCATATTGCCCGCCTTTATTTCCATCATAAGATCCTCATCCCTGCCAATGGATATTTCTTTCATCCCGGTCTATGTCAATACTATGCAAGATTATAGAAAAAACAACTACCTTATAAGTAATGCAAGTAATTGATTTATCAAAACATAAACGAATTTCCTTACCTGTATTAAGAAACGTTTTATGTTACATTTGGGCTTCAAAACTAAACATTATTATCGTAGAATGTCAAAAAAACATGCTTAACTATGTCATACAGCATGTTTTCAGATATTTAGCCCGGTTTCCTGCATTTACCGGGCATGAGTCCCAATACATTACGTTGCATCATAAATTCAGCGGGTTTAAACCGGATACCCAACCAAACATTAACAGCATTAGGTCATCACACTCCCAGAAGATAATAAAACGATGAAAAGCTTTTGGGCGATCCTGTTCATATTCTGTGCATATTTTCCTGTCTTTTACCAGGCTTTCATGGTAATTTTTTGTACCTTTACCGCGGAAAAGTGACGGGAGTTATAGTTGTTCAAAAAACTGATATTTAATAAGTTAGTAGGTCTGGTTCCCTCCGGGATCCGGGAGGTTAGGGTTCCCTTCCTCCTGAATAGCAACACCACCCCTGTACTGTCATGTATCCATTGGTTCGGAAATTTTTTCCGGACGTAAAATATTGTAATACAAATAAAAAGAAAGTTAGGGCAGAATATGAGCGAAGAAATGGTAAAAGGAAAGACAAACGGTTATTCAGCCGACAGTATTCAGGTACTTGAAGGGCTTGAGGCGGTGCGGAAGCGGCCGGCCATGTACATTGGAGACATCAGCACCAAAGGATTGCATCATCTTGTTTATGAAGTAGTTGACAACTCCATTGATGAAGCCCTGGCCGGTTTCTGTAAAAACATTGAAGTGGTTATCAACGAGGATAATTCCATTACGGTTACCGATGACGGAAGAGGTATTCCGGTTGATTTCCACGAAAAAGAGAAAAAATCGGCCCTCGAGGTTGTAATGACGGTTCTCCATGCCGGAGGGAAATTTAACAAGGACTCATACAAAGTGTCGGGTGGCTTACATGGAGTGGGCGTATCCTGCGTCAATGCTCTTTCTAAATATCTTCGAGCCGAAGTGCACCGCGACGGAAAGATATACACCCAGGAATATGAAAAAGGAAAACCGCTTGGCCCGGTTAAGGAAGCCGGTACTTCTGATAAAACCGGAACGATAATTACCTTTATTCCTGACGAAACCATTTTCACCACCACAGAATTCAATTACGAGATTCTGGAAGCCCGTCTCCGCGAACTGGCTTTCCTTAATAAAGGCATCCGTTTACGTCTGGTTGACAAACGGGAAAAGGAAGAAAACGGCAGTTCCAATGGGAACGGCAGTCAGCCCCATTACCGGGAAGCGGTTTTCTATTCCGAACACGGATTAAAGGAATTTGTTGAATTTCTTGACGAAACGCGGGAAAAGCTCACCGAAAAGATTTTTGCCTTTGAGGGAGAGAAGAATGATGTGCGGGTTGAAGTAGCTCTGCAATACAATACCTCATTTGCCGAAAATGTGCATTCCTATGTCAACAACATTAACACAATTGACGGGGGAACGCATCTGGCCGGCTTCCGCAGGGGTCTTACCCGCACCCTGAAGAACTACGCCGAAAAATCGGGAATGCTGTCAAAAATCAAGTTTGACATTAACGGAGATGATTTCAGGGAAGGTCTCACGGCGGTGATTTCGGTAAAGGTACCGGAACCTCAGTTTGAAGGCCAGACCAAAGGTAAGCTTGGCAACAGCGAAGTTATGGGGATAGTGGACCAGCTGGTCAGCACCTATCTTGAATATTATCTTGAAGAGAATCCGCGTGATGCCCGCCAGATTGTGAACAAGGTGATACTGGCAGCCCAGGCACGGCATGCCGCACGAAAAGCCCGTGAACTGGTTCAGCGGAAGAATGTTCTCTCCGGCGCCGGCCTTCCCGGCAAGCTGGCCGACTGTGCCGAAAAAGACCCTTCGATCAGCGAACTGTTCCTTGTGGAGGGAGATAGCGCCGGCGGAACAGCCAAACAGGGCAGAGACAGGCGTTTTCAGGCTATTCTTCCCTTGCGCGGGAAAATCCTGAACGTTGAAAAAGCCATGCCTCACAAAATCCTTGACAACGAGGAAATTAAAAACATTTACACCGCCCTGGGCGTATCAGTGGGTACCGAAGAAGATACCAAGGCACTGAATCTTGACGGTCTGCGGTATCACCGAATTATCATCATGACTGATGCCGACGTTGACGGAAGCCATATCACCACCCTGATCATGACCTTCTTTTACCGGCATATGGAAGAACTGATCAAACGCGGGCACCTGTATATTGCCACTCCTCCCCTCTATCTGGTAAAAAAAGGCAACCAGGAAGTTTACTGCTGGACCGAAGAGGAAAGACAAAAAGCCGTCGAAGAACTGGGAAAAGGAAAAGACAGCAGTGTTTCTGTACAGCGGTACAAAGGTCTTGGTGAAATGAACGCAGAACAGCTCTGGGAAACAACCATGAATCCCGAGAAACGCACCCTTCGACAGGTGACCATCGAAAGTGCAGCTGAAGCCGACCGGATTTTCTCCATGCTTATGGGCGATGACGTACCTCCGCGCCGTGAGTTTATTGAAAAGCATGCCAAGTACGCAAAAATCGATGCGTAGGCAAGCAAAACAAGAATTTGAAAACCATGTCTGCCGAACCCATTATTGAATTTCATGATGCTGTTATTTACCAGGATGATCATCTTGTTTTTCCGGGGATAAACTTCGAAATTCACAAGGGAGAATTTGTTTATCTGATAGGAAAAGTAGGCAGCGGAAAAAGCTCAATTATCAAAACCCTGAATGCAGAAATGCCCCTGCGGGGAGGGGAAGTACGGGTAGGCAGATTTTTCCTTTCCCGGTTGAAAAGAAAGGAAATACCTCTGTTACGCAGATCGCTGGGGATAGTATTTCAGGATTTTCAGCTACTGACAGACCGGAGTATTGAGAAGAACCTCGAATTCGTGCTGCGTGCCACAGGGTGGAAGGACAAGAAACTCATTGATGCCCGCATTGCAGAAGTTCTTACTCAGGCTGGCCTTGAAAGAAAGGGGTATAAAATGCCGCACCAGCTTTCAGGGGGTGAACAGCAGAGGGTTGTCATCGCCCGGGCCCTGCTGAACAACCCCGATATCATCCTGGCGGATGAACCCACCGGAAATCTTGATCCGGAAACATCGGCCGAAATCCTGAAGCTTCTTCTTGAGATCAGTGCTTCCGGCCGCACTGTTGTGATGGCAACCCATAATTACACTTTGCTGAAAAAATACCCTTCGCGTACCTTACGGTGCGAAAATGGGGAAGTAACCGATATTACAAAAGAACAGGAGATAGATATTTCGGGCTTGGAATAAGAGAAGCAGATACTTCATGAAATTACGCAGGATTCCTCAGTTGTTTCAGGTAGAATATTTCCGGCATACTGTTACACTGGTTTCTTCTGCAGCTGTGGCCCAGTTAATCGGCCTGCTTGTTTACCCCCTTCTTACGCGACTTTTTACTCCGGCCCATTTCGGAGAGCTGTCGGTTTACCTTTCGGTGTCAATGATTCTTTCCATCCTGGCCAGCGGGAGATACGAACAGGCCATTTTGCTCCCCCGGCGCAACGAACATGCTCTGCAGCTTCTGCAACTGGCCCTCTTTGTGTCGGTTATTACCATGGCCATCCTCTTTATCTTTCTGCTTTTTACACGAAACTGGGTTTCTTCTGTGCTGGGAGTTCCGGAAATTTCCTTCTGGTTATTGACACTGCCGCTGTATGTTTTCATCATGGTTGCCTGCCAGGCATTTACTTTTTATTTCAACAGGCACAAGCAGTATAACGCCATTGCCGCCTATAATGTAACCCAGAGCGCCGCATCATCGGCCATGCGCGTTGGATTCGGCTTTCTGAAAACCGGGGGCGGCGGACTAATCCTTGGCTCCCTTCTCGGATATGCCGGAGGACTGGTGGCCTTTCTTTTCCCTTTTCTCAAAAAACACAGAAACAGCAAAATCTTGTTTAAAAGCGCACTGGTAAAGAAAAGAGCAAAGGAGTACATTAACTTTCCGCGCTTCCGGATGGTGCATCTGTTTCTGAACTACTTTTCGGGAAACCTGCCTGTGCTTTTGCTTTCATCCTGGTTTTCCTCTTCGGCAGCCGGAATTTATTCCCTCGGGTACACAGTGGTGTCGCGTCCGGCCAATCTTTTTCTCAATTCGGTGGAACGGACATTTTCGCAGCGCATTATAGAAAAAAAGAACAACGGACAAGCTCTGCTATTTGATTTCCGGCGTTTTGTTCGAAGCATGTTTCTGCTGGCACTTGTTACTTTTATTCCCGTCTGGCTTGCCGCTCCTTTTGTTTTTACCCTGGTTTTCGGCAGTGCATGGGCTGAATCAGCCACCTACTTCCGCATTATCCTTCCGTGGATGTTTATGTTCTTCCTGGCTACTCCGTTGTCGTTTCTGCCTGACTTTTTTATGCAGCAAAAAAAAGCCATGTGGATTGAAGCTGTGCAACTTGTTTTGCGGATGGCTGCCCTAACGGCCGGATTATTGCTGAAAAACCCGCATCTCGGTATGGTTTTTTACAGCGCCATTGGAGTGGGCATTTACGGATATTGCCTCTGGTGGTACTATACCCTTGTGAAACAACACGACAATCAGTTGCAGATTAGTATTACGTAAAAACTGAATCCCCGTCTCCATCCTGCAGTTCGAAGCTGGTATCAAGAACCTCTGATAATACCAGATTGTAAGCGGTTCGCTTATACACTTTCCTTTTGATCACAGCCGGCAGATTCAACCGTTTCAATTCTCTGAGCAGGTATTGGTTCCAGGTCAGCAGCCCGTGGACCGGTTGGCGGAGCAACCAAAACAGTAACGCCTGAGCAACGGGTTCTTCGCTTCCCTGAAGAACATAGAGGTAAGGCACTTTTGCTATGCCGTCACGGAAATTCACAACAGCCACTCCAACAAGCAACTGGTTGTGATCAATCCTAAGAACATGCTGAACAAAGGATTCAACTTTCCAGGAGAAAGGATACTGGTGAGTACCTTTTTTACATAATTTGCACGGAATAAGCCAGGGAGTGCGCAAAATCCATTTCAGATCAGATGCGCGCCTTGTGAGGGGGTTTCCGGCACACATCCTGTCGATAAATTCGTTTACATCCTGCTGTTCAACGGAAGCCGGACGAACCGTAAAAGTGTCTGATCCGGCAGCTATTTGCATACCCTGAAGGCGGAGGTACTGCATTCCGTTTATAGCAAGGTCCACCGGAGAAGCAAGAAGTTTAACCCATGGCCTGTATCCTGATTTCCGGCTCAGAAAGGTACCGGCACCTCCCCTGAACCACAGATATATGCCTTCGGCAGGTTTCTGAACCCTGAACCTGCCTGTACCATCAACGATCTTCTCTGTATGCTCTGTCATATCGGCCAGCACCATGCGCCCGCGGGTTATTTCGAGCATTCGGTAGAAAAGGGGCATAGATACTCTTCGTCCCTTGTCGGGGTGAATCCACCAGCAGCTGTTGTAGAAAAAGCGTTCCGGCTCAGCACGAGCGAGATAGAGCCGTGCCGGCAAAATTCCAGCAAAACCAGCCAGGGAATCGTCCTCTGCAACCGCCATCAGAAGAGCAATATCATTCGGGTAAGCATTCGGATTGATGGCCTGGGAAATAGCCCTTGAAGGGGTAATGGGAATAATTTTCTGCCGGCGGTACCAACCGGATGCGATCAGATCATCGAGTTCGCCAACTCGTATTTCACGGAACTTCATACCGAGGACTTCTGTACAATAATCCTGATTATGTCGCCCACGGTTTCTATCTCAACAAGTTCAGAAAATTCGAAGCGCAGGGCGAATTCTTTTTCCAGCGCAGCAATCAGCCGCACATGCTGCAGTGAGGTCCATTCCGGCACATCGGCAGCCGAAAGTCCGGGAGTAAGAACTAATGATGGTTTGCGGAATACTTCCCTGAACACTTTTTCTACACGCTGTCGAATCACATCGTAATCATCCATACACCTTATTTCTGTTCTGAAACAAACAAAAACGCAGGAGGTAAATTTAGTTTTTTTACTGATAATTCAGTTGGTGATGCCGCCCCAACGGGCTGATAATTATCTTCCCCATTTCAATATCCAGAGCCGGGAGACCGGTTGAAAACCCAGTTTCAGATACACCGGCTCACCCATTTTGCTGGCATGAAGAATAAAACGGTTACAGCCTTCATCCAGAGCCTTTTTTATGACCCATGCTGTGGCAGTTTGAGCAATTCCCATTCTTCTGAACTCCGGTTTTACCGTAACCAGATAAATTCCGCACAAATTGCCAATGCGGTGCAGAGCAATACTCCCGGCCAGACGGTCCTCAAATACAACACGGTAAAACCACAACCCTGCGCTTTCGGAGGTCACAACAAGCCCGGGAGAAATGCGTTTCGCGGCAAAAAGCACTTCATTCACAACACCAGCAAATTCTTCAGCCTGAACATTATTAGAGGTTTCCTCCAGGCGGACCTTTTCATTCACCGGCAAAAAGTTTACCATTTCTTCCGTGCACCACATTCCTTTCCAGGAAAGCACAGGAACAAAACCGGCATGAGCCAGAAGATTCAGCAAATCGCTTGAGCGATGGTCAGAAACAACCAGCGAATCGGGGAATATACCTTTTTCAGCCGACAGTTTCAGCTCAGCTATATCCTTCACCTGCGGAGCGTAAGGGAAACGTATGCTGAATATAAAGGAGGGCCATCCGGTATCAGGATTGTGCACCCAATAGAAGCAGGGTTCCTCACCCCATGGCAGGTTTCCGTATTTTGCCAGTGAAAGATAGAATTGTTCCAGCCCGTATTCAACAAGGCCGGCAGGGGCCATATTGTACAGGCTTTCTCCTTTCATATCATTTCATACAATTTTCTCCGGTCGATTTTTCCGCTTACGCTGACCGGAAACTGTTCAACCGGGATAATTTCTGATGGCACCATGTAATCGGGCAATTTCCGGCTCAGAAATTCCCTGAGGGCGACCGGATCGTCGCATTTTTCAACAAACAGATGTATCTGCTGGGTTCCCAGGTAATTTTCCTTGGCCAGAGCCACAGCCTGGGTTCGCAAATACGTTCGTGTATGGTATTCAATTTCACCCAGTTCAACCCGGAATCCCTGCACCTGCACCTGCCCGTCGGAACGCCCGCAAAAAAGATAATCACCATCCCTGTCAGTCAGAACAATGTCTCCGGTAGCATACCATCGTTCCTTTTTTTTGCCCGAAGAAAGTTCAAAAAAGACCTGGGTGGTTTTTTCATCATCTTTCCAGTATCCGGGGCTTATCTGGGGACCTCCTACGCACAATTCCCCCTTCTGTTCCAGGTCCAGGGCATTTCTGTTCTTCCCCGCTACAAAAGCCCGGTTTTTTCCAAAGGGTTTCCCGATTGCGACAATACCGTTAAAATGCTTTATTTCCCCGGGATCAGAAGGAATTTTGTATTCAAGACAATTGACAGTGGCTTCGGTAGGGCCGTACACATTCTGCACCACGGCATTCGGAACACATTGCCTCCATTCGGTTACAAGATCCCTGTCAAGAGGTTCACCTCCGAAAAGGCAGTAACGCAGTTTTTCAAGACGAATCGAAGGGAAATAAGGACGCAGAAAAGCAATGGTTGAGGGAGGCATCTTGGCAAAAGTCAGCCCGTGATTCTGAAGCAGGCGGAGGGCATACATATATTTTACCTCATTCCACGGTACCGTATAAACCGATGCCCCAAGGGAAAGCGGAACAATATAGCAATGCAACGATGCATCGAATGTAAGGTCGTAAATCTGAAGGAATTTGTCGTTTTCGGTAAACGAATAACCAATATCCAGAAAAGCTTTAACAAAAGCATTGAAATTGGAATAGGTAATCTGCACCCCCTTTGGCTTTCCTGTACTTCCTGATGTAAACAGAATGTACATCAGGTCATCAGGATCTCTTTCTGCTGGCTCAATATGGATTCCTTTTGATTTCAATCCCTTTACATCAATCATTTGAATGTGGGTCGCAGACAAAATGGTACGTGGCACAGGACCAGCCGACAAAACAAGCTCAGCGCCGGTTTGCCGTAAAATTTCGTTATTCCTGGTGGCAGGATTTCTCGGACTCAGAGGCAGAAAGGTTTTTCCTTCAAGCCAGATGGCATAAGCAGAAGCATAGCTGTAAATATCATCCCATGCAAGCACCGCCACGATTTTCTGTCGGCTTTTGCCTGCTTCTTTTTTCAAAACAGACCGGACTGCGGAAATGCAGGAGGCAAAATCCTCATAGGAATACAGATCTTTCCCGATGCAGAAAGCATCTTTTTGAGGCCAGCGCCGGACTGATTCACTGAACTTCTGAAGAAAATCCATGGGTTAGTATTTATCAGCCCTCCTGAGAATATTTTTTCCCATCAGGGCTTTGAACAAAAAGTAAAGGTACTCAGAAAAAATGATTCCGGGGGCGTTAACGAAAGGCTTCTCCATTCCAATCCGCTGGGCAGACCGGGGAGCCATATCTTTTTTAATACCTGAAGTACCAAATGTCACCGGCGGAGCGCTGGGCACTGAATGAAGGTTTTGGTAGAACTCCAGAGGAAGGAAATGATCGGTAAACGGAAAAGCAAAAACCGGGAACAGTTCTCCATACATATTTCTCACAAAATCAACACTTTCCAGGGTTTGCCGCAGCTGTTCACCGGGAGCCAGGTCAGGATACCAGGGATGGTCAATGCTATGGGCTCCGATATGAAATCCTTCTGCCTGCAACCACCGGATCTGCTCATCATCCATATAGGGTTTCTGCTCCCGAAGATACTCTTCAAAACTGATACCCGCCACAAGGCCGAGATGATCGAGCATTTCCCTGTGCCGGTAAGGAATTTCCAGAACAGCTTTCCTGAAATCGGGAACAGGAAGCCCTTTTTTCATAAATGCCCGGGTGATGCCCGACGGAATGCATTCGGGCAAATTGGGCCTGAGAAGCTGATGATAAACCAGCGATGCCTTACAGCGGTATGATAGATCATGATTACCGACAAAAGCAGGCGATATAAAAAAGGTGGCCGGAACACCCAGATCTTTTAATATCGGGGCAATAAAATCAAAAGACTCCCGGAACCCGTCGTCAATGGTAACATGCATTACAGGCTTCTCAGGGGAAGCCTCCCTGGTTATATAGCGAATTGCTCCGGAAAGATCAACAGGCTTAAAATACCGTAAAAGCCATTCCACATCCCGGCGGAATTGTTCGGGCGACGGAACAGGATACAAGTGCCTGATGTGCGGGGGTGGCACAGGTGCTACGGCATGCCAGAAGGGAAAGAGCATTTTCTGCCGGCTGATTTTCACCAGCAGGGAAAAAGGGATTAGTCTCCTTAAGGGACTTGTAAATACGTATAGTTTACTTTTGTCCATACGTTAACCATCCGAAAAGACAACGGCTGACAAGGGGATAAACGGTGGTGGCCGCACCAAATCCTTTAAAAAATCTTGCAATACCGGGTACGGTGGAGCCTTCAAAATCGAGAAGCCGGCCCGTGCCGGCATAGGTTTCAATAAATCTGCTTACCAGCAGAAACATGGCGCCTGTTTCCTTACCCTCCGGGGAAGAGGCCGAAATCAGATAAACGGAACGAAGATCATCCTTAAGGAAAAAGCAGCCGGCTAAAGGTTCATTGTCCGGAGCAAAGGCATACCATATTTCCCCCTCGTTTCGTTCCAAAGCCTTATGCATGATTTTCCCGGCCAGTTGAAGGTGCTTTTCCTGCATACCTGACGGCCTGGCTTTCCACTTCAGCTGAAGCAGAAAACCGGGCTCACCGCTTTTTCTGATTTCCAGTCCCGCCTTCATTGCTTTCCTGATATTGCGATGGGTATTCTCGTCAAAGCCCGAAGATAATTCACTGTATGGTTTATCGAGGGAAAGCAGGTTATCGGGCCGGAAGTACAATCCTTTCGTTCTTTTCAAAAGCTGGTTCGAAGCATTCAGGGCTATGTGCAACTGTATAACCCGGAGCGAGCCATGGCTTAAAAATTCATCACAGACGAATGAATCAGGAATTTGCTGACCGAAGATTCCCAGCTGCTGGCAATAAGGAGGTTGCAGAATACGTCTTACTCCAAGCGTGTGTTTTTCAGGAACCGGCATAAAGTAACCCCGCGCTTCGTCGAGCAAAATTCCCCAGCCCGGGCAGACCAGATCAAGGTACCAGGCGCGAGCATAAGGCACCCTGTTGGGCGCCATGGCAAGCTGCTGATCCCACCATGCCCCGCCGATAAATTCATGTGCCAGATGCCTGATCATTGGATGGGTTTATTGCCAAAGCTAGTATTTTCTGATAGAAATCCCTCCATTCTTTCCCCGGACCAGCAAACGTTTCGTTATGAAAAATGAAAATCAGAGTCCCCTTTACACGTTGAACTGACTGTATAATATTTCCTGCAATTTCTGCGGCCTTTTCCGTCACCTTACCGTCAGGACCGTAAAATGTTCTGTCCATAAAGGCAAACGGATACAGCATCAGGCCTGTGGTTTCCTCCCTGAGCAGGTCATAGAAAAGGAAAGGAGTGGTGATGCCGGCCCTGAAACCAGGGTGGGTTGAATAACCGAGAGAATAGTCTTCGCGGATCCCAATCCGGATAAGGTTACGGAAGGTTTCAGGAAACCGCATCCGCAGGAAATGCTGGCGGCTCATAGTAACGGACTGCCTGAGAACCGACTCGGCCAGTTCTTTTTCCCGCCTCATCTTCTGTTCGCTTCCAAAGGAATGGTATGAAGGATGGATACCCACTGAACCATTGGCGGCACAGTCCTGTATAATCTTTTGCATGGCAGGATGGGCAGGCGATATGTTTTTGTCATACCTGCCGTACCTGCCCAAAAGGAAAAACCAGCGGGCAGAAATCCTGAAACGGCTGTGAATCTGATGAATCCATTCGAAGGTATAAAAAGGATCTTCCTTTTTCCCCGTCAGGCAGGCAATTCGCTCAGACAATCCGGGTTTTCGGTTAAGAAAAACATCCCGAACGGCTCCACCCAGATTCCGGAAAAAGCCCTTGTGGCAATAGGCAAAGGCACTGTCCACATCAATGGTAGGAATACACTGATATGGCGGTTCGTTAAAGGAAAAATCAGGAAAAACCGATGCAAGTTTTGATGCCAGCCAGAGTGCCCATTCATTGACCAAAGGCCTGCCAAGCCATCCCTGCCGGTAAAGCATGGACTCAGTAGCCGGAAACCTCCCGTGCTGATCGGGATGAAAAGCCAAATACTCCTCGTACCGGGTAACCAAATAAAATGCTGCTGAAAAAACATCAAAACAACCATCAGCATCCTTGGCAGGAAACAGAACAGGCATTCCTTCAACCACATCCGCAACGGGCAAAAAATTCCGAAGCCCTGTTTCAGACAGCAATCCTGAAGGGATAATATGAAAAGCCTGTGCAAATTTTTCCTTTCCATAGCTGATCTTTGGCCCTTCGTAACGCGCGAATTCTTCCCTGTCGGCGGTTATGCCGGATGGAATGCGCAGGACCGTTTCCAGGAGAAGGCGCACCGCGTATTTCAGACGGGGAGTAACTGCGTCAGCATAGATCAATACCGGCCTGTTTTCCATCTTCAATAACGAAAGATACGAAGATAATACATTGATGCCGATTAACGAATCCGTGTTCTGTTTTGGTTTTATCTAACTCAAATACTCCCGTATGAATATTCTGGAGCAATTGAATTACCTTTGCGCTTCCATTTACAAGCGACAATTAAGACAAAATGCAGAATATCAGAAACATAGCAATAATTGCCCATGTCGATCATGGTAAAACCACACTGGTTGACAGGATGTTGTATCAGGCAAAACTCTTCCGTGACAACCAGAATCCCGGCGAATTGATTCTCGACAGCAATGAACTGGAAAGGGAAAGAGGAATCACTATCCTTGCCAAAAATGTTTCTGTACGTTATAAGGGCATAAAGATCAATATTATTGACACACCCGGGCACAGCGATTTCGGAGGTGAGGTAGAGAGGGTGCTGAATATGGCTGACGGCGTGCTTTTACTGGTTGATGCCTTTGAAGGCCCCATGCCGCAGACCCGTTTTGTTTTGCAGAAGGCACTGGCCTTGAATCTCAAGCCCATTGTGGTGATCAACAAAGTGGACAAGCCCAACTGCGATCCCGAAGGGGTTCAGGAAGCCGTTTTTGACCTGATGTTCAACCTCGATGCCACAGAGGATCAGCTTAATTTTCCCACTGTCTTCGGTTCGTCCAAGGAAGGATGGATGGGCCCTGACTGGAGAAAACCCACCAAGGACATTACCTATCTTCTCGACACCATTCTGGAGTACATTCCACCTCCCAAAGTCGGTGAAGGTACCCTGCAGCTGCAAATCACCTCTCTCGATTATTCGAGCTATGTAGGAAGAATTGCTGTAGGACGTCTCTCACGCGGGGTATTGCGCTGGGGCATGAATGTTTCTCTCATTAAACAGGACGGACGCGTTTTCAAGAGTAGGGTTAAAGAATTGTACGTATTTGAAGGCCTGGGAAAAGAAAAGGTCAAAACGGATGTTTACCCGGGAGAAATCTGCGCCATACTGGGAATCGATGATTTCGAAATCGGGGATACTATTGCTGATTTTGACAACCCTGAACCTCTGAAACCATTGCAGATTGATGAACCAACCATCAGCATGCTGTTTACCATTAACAATTCGCCATTTTACGGAAGAGAAGGAAAATTTATTACATCACGTCATCTGAGGGAAAGGTTGTTCAGGGAAACGGAAAAGAACCTTGCCCTGAAAGTCATTGAAACAGAATCACCTGATGAACTGCTGGTTTACGGAAGAGGCATTCTCCATCTTTCCATCCTGATAGAAACTATGCGCAGAGAGGGATATGAACTGCAGATAGGACAGCCGCAGGTGATTATAAAGAAAATTAACGGCATTGACCACGAGCCGGTTGAAACTCTCACAGTCCATGTGCCGGAAGAATATTCGGGCAAAGTGATTGAGGTGGTCACCCAGCGCAAGGGTGAAATTGTAAAAATTGAAACCAAAGGAGACCGAATTCATCTTGAATTCACCATTCCTTCGCGGGGCATTATCGGCTTGCGAAACGTCATTCTCACGGTAACCGAGGGTGAAGCCATTATGGCACACCGCTTTAAAGCCTACGAACCCTGGAAAGGCGAGATTGCCGGAAGAAGAAGCGGCTCGCTCATTGCTATGGAAACCGGTGTAGCTGTTGCCTATTCAATTAACAAACTCCAGGACCGTGGAACCTTTTTCATTCATCCCAATGAGGAGGTTTATGCCGGCCAGGTAATAGGAGAACATATCCGTCAGGACGACCTGCTGGTAAACGTAACCAAAACAAAAAAACTGACCAATATCAGAGCGGCTGGTTCGGATGAAAAAATATTCATTACACCGGCAGTAAAATTCTCCCTCGAGGAAGCCATGGAATTCATTGCCAAGGACGAATACCTTGAGGTTACGCCAAGGTCTTTGCGTATCCGAAAGATCATTCTTGACGAACACGAGCGGAAGCGTGCATCGAGGTAAATTTACACCTTTTTGTGCCGGCCTCAGCCCACACCAATATTAAACATCCCCTTCCCTTCATAATGCCATCCTTCCGGGTTTGGATCAGTATTTCAATGCATTCTCAAATTTGAGATAAAACCTGGTAATAAAATTCGTAAAACCATGCACGTGGGCCAAGGCAAAACAGGTAGCTCGGGCGGGTGTGAATGCATGTAGGCCTAACGCAAAACAAGCAAAACAAAATAAAAAATACGTCATTTGTCAGCAATTTTACGACAAATTTCGTATATTTGTACATAATTTCATTGCCATGATAATTGACGAAGTTCTTGACCCCGAGGTTCCTTACGGCTACAGCCTGGATGACAACAGCACCCTGTCGCTGATTCAACTGGCCAGAAGGGGGATAGCCTTTCAGGTCTTTCATCGCTTTGCCCGGAGTGTTTCGCTTACGATGCAGGAATGGTCATCATTTCTCCATGTTTCAGAACGTACGCTCCAGCGATACAGCAAAGAAAACCGTCCTTTTGCTCCCGACCAGTCAGAAAAGATTCTTGAAATTGCCCTGCTGTACAAAAAGGGTATAGCGGTTTTCGGCAGCAGGGAAAAATTCGACCACTGGCTTACTGCTAAAAACATCGCGCTGGGAGGTATGGAGCCAAAAAACCTTCTGGATAGTTCCCTTGGCATCCATCTTGTAAGTGACGAACTATCCCGTATAGAACAAGGTGTCCTGGCATGATGGTATTCCGGCTTTCCAAAGCACAGTTTGCCAGGGATCTTTCCGGCAGAGGAGCGCAGATTGCCGGAGGGCGGTGGAACAGCAAAGGGATTCCCATGGTTTATACCAGCCAGTCAAGAGCTTTATGCACTGTTGAAATTGCCGTACATACCCCGCTAGGCAACATTCCTGAGGATTATGTGCTGGTTTCTGTTTTTATCCCGGACCACCTGATAATAAAGGAACTGCAGGAGAAAGAACTTCCCGCCCGGTGGTATGCATTTCCTCATCCTCATTCAACTCAGGAAATAGGCGACCGATTTATTAACGGGAAAAAACATCCTGTGCTGAAGGTTCCCTCGGCAGTTGTTCAGGGCGAGTACAATTTCCTGCTGAATCCTCTGCATCCCGAATTCGGGAGTATTTCAATTCATTCTGTTGAACCGTTCCGCTTTGACGAAAGATTATTCAAAAGCCTTTAGAAACATGGTACAGCGGGCGGCCCAGGGTGTCTTCCTTTGTCAGAACGTATGATACAAAGCGTGTATATTAGGAATTGTAATTAATTTGCTTACCTTTGCGCCTTCATTAACCATGTAATTTCCTTGAGGCGTATTCTTTGTCCTCCCCTGTTTGAATACCACATCATCCGGATCCGGGTGACAAGTCCGCATCACAGAAAAAGCATACAACGTATTTATCATGATTTTATTTGAAAAAATGGGAATTGTTCCGGAAATTCTGGAAGCAATATCTCATATGGGTTTTAAAAAACCAATGCCTGTGCAGGAGCAGGTTATTCCTCTTCTGCTCGACAGGTCAACCGATATTATAGCTCTTGCCCAGACAGGAACAGGAAAAACTGCTGCATTTGGCATTCCCGTTGTCCAATTGACTGATCCGCTGAATAAAAATCCGCAGACGGTTATTCTGGCTCCGACACGGGAACTCTGCTTGCAGATAACCAATGATCTGATATCCTATGCACGTTTCCTGAAGGGAATCCGCATTCTTGCCGTTTACGGGGGAAGCAGCATTGAGACCCAAATCCGGGAACTGAAAAAAGGGGTACACATTATCGTAGCCACGCCTGGTCGTCTAATCGATCTGATGGAACGAAGGGCAGCAAAACTGTCACATGTATCAACCGTTGTGCTGGACGAAGCAGACGAAATGCTCAACATGGGCTTTCTTGACAGCATCAACACTATTCTTGCCGGTATTCCTGACACACGTCAGACTCTTCTGTTTTCGGCCACTATGCCTCCTTCAATTGCTTCCATCGCCAGCCGGTATATGAAAGACCCGGCCGAAGTAGTTATCGGAACAAAGAATTCCGGTGCTGATCAAATCAGCCACACTTACTACATGGTGAACAACCGGAACAAGTATGAAGTGCTGAAGCGGATTGCCGATGCTGAACCCTCGCTTTACGGAATTGTTTTCTGCCGCACCCGTCGTGAAACACACGAAATAGCAGGCCGGCTGATAAACGACGGATATAATGCCGATGCTCTGCATGGCGATTTGTCGCAACAACAGCGTGATACGGTTATGCAAAAGTTTCGCGTCCGCAATATTACCATCCTGGTAGCAACCGATGTTGCCGCCCGTGGTCTGGATGTAACAGACCTGACCCACATCATTCATTACAGCGCACCCGACGATGCGCAGGTTTATACCCACAGGAGCGGACGAACCGGCAGAGCGGGTAAAAAAGGAAACTCGGTACTGCTTGTCCAGCCGAAAGAAAAACCGATTATCCGGCTGATTCAGAATACCCTCAAAACGCCTCTTACCGAAGGAAAAGTTCCCGGCGCCGGTGAAATATTTGAAAAGAGACTGGCCGGCTGGATTCAGAACATACAAAATGCCCAGACATCTGACCCTCACATCAGCACCCTTGCAGATAAGATCAGCAAACAACTCAGCGATCTAAGCCGCGAAGACCTCATCCGGCGCATGATTACCCTGGAACTGAAAAAATTCTCCGGATACGAGGATCATCTCACAGAACCGGAAGAAAGAAAGGGAAAAACAAAACGCCGTCAGGAACCGGAAGATTTTGATTTCACAAGGTTATTTGTCAATGCCGGAAAAATGGACGGACTGAACAATGCCGAATTGCTGGGTATTATTAACCGCAATACCCGCGGAAAGAAAATTGCCCTCGGGAAGATCGACATCAAAAAGCGCTATTCATTTTTTGAGGTGGAAAGCAACAAGGCCGCCGAGATGATCCGGATTTTAAATACCGTACGGTTTCGCAACCGGGATTTTCGTGTTCAGAAAGCCGGAGATCATCTGATTAAGGAGTTTTCCAGGGCAGATATGGTTTCTGATCAGAACTTCCTGATCAGTTCAAGAAACTGATAATTTATTGAATGATCAGCTTTGCCTGGCGCACGGTTCCTTTCGAATCCACTGCCCTGATAAGATAGAGACCGGATGAGAGGTTGCTCCTCCTGAAAAGAATATTTTCCTGTTCAGCGACTCTCCCTTTATAAACCTGCGATATTTCCCTTCCGGAAAGGTCATACAGGGTAAGGAAAACCTGACCTGTAAAAACGGAAGACAGACTTATGAAGCAGGTTTCCTTTACCGGATTGGGAAAAATCCTGATGTCCTGCTCCGATGAAGGCTGGGAAAAAACACTTTCAATAATGGAACCGGGTTTCCCTCCAAGAGCAAAGGTGTAGTCGGAACGCTGTATGCCATTGTAGGCAAACATGCGGTAATAATACAGATGCAATGTATCTACTGAGGTATCGTGATAATACGATGCACTGGCAGGCAGGCGCACGAGTTCCTCAAAGTGTTCCTTGTCATTTACTGACCGCTCGATCACATAACCAGACGCATCACTTGACCGTGACCATTGAATGATAATTTTGGAAAAAGGTGTCGCCTGAGAATTCAACACCGCAAAATTCGCCGGTCTTGCTGGAGTAATAGGTTTATAAAAAATAGCTTCCGGTGCATTATCCGGAACGGGAGTCCCGTTGATTACCCCGGCTACAAAACTGGCAACCGAATTGTTCATGTTCAGGTCAGCAGATAGAGCTGTAAGTTCCAGCAATCCGTCCTTAAAGAACCGTTGAATTTTTTTCGCAAAAACCCAGTTTCCCCCGGAAGCGGTATAGAGAGAATCCTGCGAGAGAAGAAAATCATAGCCATTTATCCCGGTCAAGGGGTTTATGTTGCCTGTAGACTGATCCCTGTCAATATTGAGAAAAATCCTTACATGGTCATTTTCCTTGATCCCAAGAAAACTGAAATAAACCGAATCAGCGTAACATGCCATCCGAAACGGAACGGTGCGATCAATAAAACAGGTGGCAACCGGAGGAATAATAGTCCAATCCGTTGAATCACCGTCACCTTTCATAACAATAAAATCTGAAACCGGTTTGGCAAGGTAATGCGGTGATGACGTGATTGCACCAGAAAAATTATCTTCGCTCAAACGGTAGAGTTTATAAACATACCTGCTGTTCGGATTCAGGCCGGTATCAACGAAGCAAATGTCTGATCCTGCCAGCACAGTGCGATTTTTAAATTCTCCCCCGTTTTCGGAACGTTCAATTGCAGTGAACACCCCGGAGGAACCTGACCCCTGCCAATATAACAGAGCCTTGTTATTCCAGCCATTTATGCGAACCTCCGGTATTCCCTGAAGCAGCAGTCTTGCACCGGCAAAGGGCATAGCAAAATCCGGAAGATAATCAGGGGTTCCCTGCGGATCATTCACAAACGCAATGGAGAATTCTGTTGATAGACCAACCTGGCTCAGTTTGGACAGTGGAAAACCAAATTCAATAGTGCTGTCATTTTGCACGAGGTTGACCGTACCTGCCTGTTGCCAGTTCCATTCATGGACTGATCCGGAATAAACATAGAAAAATCCGTTTTCAATCAGATAGTCAGAACCATTACCCGACCATTGCCAGGCATTATAACCGGTAGCCGGATTCATATCAGCATCAATAAACAGCTGGAATCCGGGGTTAAGATTTGATCCCTGTACCAAAAAAAACAAGGAGTCCCTGTAGCGTATCGTTTTCAGGGTATGAATCCGCCCCTCTTCCTTCTCCGAAACGGATGGAATGCTTGTCCAGTCAATGCCCACACCATCAATCGTCAGATTGACATCTTCCGGGATTTCCCTTCTGGCAGGCTTAAAAAAAACCGAACCCGAATAAGCGGGAAGGCTTTCTTTTTTTATAACATTAAAAACCACCTGGAGGGAATTCATCCCTGATTTTTTTTCCCACACACCTGGATTAGCCATCCGAACTGAATAAGACGGCACAGAATATAAACGGGGATCCGGATCGGGAAAATTCAGCAAAACCAGGTACTGCCCTTCGGGAGCCGAGGCAGGTAAACCTCCCCTAAAATCAAGGATAATCGTATCATTTAATGGCCAGAAGCGAAGGTCATCCTGTACAGTGGCTTTGAACTCCTCACCTGTTTCCAGATGTCGGAGTATTATTTCTGCATGCCTGGGATTTACCGGATTGGCATATCCTTCATTGATAAGTTTCAGTATCAGATGGAACTCCCCGCCCGGTTTGGCTTCAGACTGAACAGAAGAAGCAATGAGGTAATAACGGAACCCCAGTTTTCTGTTAATGGTTTCAAAACAACCCTGGGTTTTCCAGTTTCCCAATACATTTGGATGATAATCCAGATTAAGGGCTGTCCAGTGAAACCTGGCAAGTTCGGCCTGCGCATTGGGACAGTCTGAATAGGGACTGCTCACATTGCATGTTTCGCCGGAAATCAGCGTGTATTTTGAATCACGTTGCAAATAGTCTTTATCCTTGACCAGGTCTTGGTATGTACCATAATCGTCTTTGCTTGCCACAAAGCAGTCGTTGTGATGCCCGATGCGTGCCTTTGGCAGGTCAGAATAAGCTTCAGCAGGTGAAATCGGAACCGTATCATTCAGGAGTTTTCTTTTGTAATCGGGCGTTCTTACTTCGATCTGTCGTTCCACAGGGAGAGCATCCAGCAAAGCATTCACCACCTGGCGTCTCATTTCCCAGTGCTCAGGGTAGAGAACGCCGGGTGAAAAAGCAAAGTAGTCGGTATAATACCACTCCCCCCATGCACCTATAAATCCGGCCTGCAGAACAAGAATCACATCGCTGTGTTTTTGCAGAAGAGGCTTCAGCTGACTGATATGGCGAAGGACGATATTCAGCGGAGCATCGCCATAAGGTTTTTGCATGCTTTCGGCATAGCTGAAACGAATTATAGCCTTCAGACCTGCCTTCCGGAGGGTATTAAAATCCTGTTCCATACCCATCAGATAGTCGCCGGAAATATCGGATGACACATTCCCGTTGAGGTAAAAATTTCTGAATATTAAAGTAATCCCCTGATCTCGGTAACCGATGAGAGTATTCAGATTAAGAGGAGTATATGCTCCCTGGGAACTCACACTGGTAAAATGAAAGAAACCCCGTTCCGGGTTCGGTATAATGGAATCATGCCGGGCATATTCACGGTAAAGCATTGTCTGTCCGGCTGCTGTTAGAGTATACACAAATGCCGACAGAGCGATCAAAATCCTATGCATGGATATAATTTAATGATTTTCTGATTAATTAATCGTTTGTAAACCTTTCGGAGAAGAGGAGGATTATGAAAAGGAAGCCGGGAGGTCAATGTTTTCCCGGCTTTCCTTTTACAATGCCAGGTTATTAAAACCCGGCAAACCGAACCCGTGTTCTATGGTTGCATATTGAAGACATAAGCAGCCGCACCCTGAGCCGGGAAGAATCCTGCCGGTTCCCAGTTCACGTAATGGGTCATTATAATTGTAACCTTGTTCCCCATCGCCAACTGTTTTTTGGGAGCAGTCATCTTACTGCGTTTGAAAGCCCATTCTACTTTAACAACAGGGCCAACCTGTGCATGGTACCCGTTGATAAGATAATCGCTGACCGCTACTTCTGACCAGGGCCATCCCGGATCAAGAGCCGGATCAACTTCGAATACACTGGACCAGGCTCCGGTTGTAATAGCAGCTTCAATGTAAAGATCTACTCCAATGGCATGATGGGTCCAGGGTTTAAAGCCTGTGGTTGAATCATTGTCAAGGTCAAAAAAGATACCGGTAGGAAGAGAATCAGAAAGATTGTCCTGAACTTCCATGTAGAAGTAGATGTTTTCGCCATCATAATCGAGCTTCACCTTATTGATAATTCCTCCGTTATTATCAACGGAAACAAAGGCATCCGGAATGGTACTCCAGTCGTCAAACGAATTGTCGTCAAGTTTCACCGGACTTGCCTTGGTGACAGTGAGTTTGTAGATGAAAACGTTTTCACCGCCCGGACCTTTTGCTGTAAGGGTAATGGTATACTCTTTGTATTCAGCAAAAGTGTGAACCGGATTGACTTCGGTTGATGTCTGACCATCGCCAAAATCCCAGACGTAGCTGGTGGCATTTTCCGACTCATTGGTAAAATTAATAGTACGGCCATCGCCGCCAATAGTATAGGAAAACAATGCCTCCGGTTTCGGATGGCTTTCCTCTTTGGAGCAGGAGTAAAATACCAGCATTGATGCAATAATTACTGCAATGCCCGAAATACATCTTAAAGTTCTCATAAGCAGTATAATTTAAAGGTTAATAAATTATCATGGGTTTTGAGTGCATAAGGGATTAATACGGATTTCATTTTCGGGAATATAATAAATATTTCTCGGATCGTTCCATGGAATAATATTGGTAGGAGCAGGTTTTGAATAATCCACATCGCTTTCCTTCAATCCTGGCAGGTGATAACCCCAGTATGAACGGTTGAGATCCATCTTATTCCGGTACAGGTCAAAAGACCTGTGCGCTTCGAAAGCAAGTTCCATGCGGCGTTCTTCCAGTACTACATCGAGAAGGGTCTTGCCGGAAGGAACTGTTCCGTTGTACAGTTTATTTTCCAGACCACGGTTGATGCGGATGGCATCCAGATCAGCCAGGGCAGCGGCAGGGTCATTTTTGCGAGCATAGGCTTCAGCCCTGTTCAGAAATTGTTCCGAAATCCGTAAAATTACAGGTGAACTCAGGGTGGGGGATCCATCCTGAAACGAAAACTTGGTAACATAATACACCTTGATTCCTGTTCCGGTTCTTCTGACCACATTGCCATTGTTGTCGAGCAAAGGAACAATGTATTGGTTACGGGTATCTTCCGGATTCTGTCCCAGGAGTTCCCTCAAGGGATCGGAGGCATATTCCTCACCCCAGCCTGAGTTTCCATCAGAATAATACATTGATGCGATGGATCCGTATTTTTTCAGATCATCGGCCAGGGTATAGATCACACACCAGATCGTTTCCTTAGAAGAAGGCGCGTTCCGGAAATAATTCGGAAAATCAGGTTCCACCTGAAACTGTCCTGAATTGATGACCAGAGAAGAATATTTAATAACCGAATCCGGTTCATTCATGTACAGAAAAACGCGGGATAGCAAAGCCTGAGCAGCATATACCGATGCATATCCAGCACCTCTTCTGGTGTTTGGTTTCATCAGAGAAGCAGCTTTTCGCAAATCATCCAGAACAAACGAATAGACCTCCTTCACGGTTGCTCTGGCTTTTTCTGTTTTTTCATTGTCGGAATTCCGAATGATGATTCCCGGAGCATCCGGATCATGCGTGTACTGTTTTGCAAAGAGATTCAAAAGGGTAAAATGGGCAAAGGCACGCATAAAATAATTCTCGCCTATTATTTGCAGATCGGTTGCCGTAGGATTCGGCAAACCTCCCTTTTCATATAGACTAATTACCAGGTTTGTGCTGGATATGATCTTGTAACTCACATACCAGAAGTACGAAGTATTTTCCTGCGAAGGGGTATGCTGTCGGGTAAAGCTCAGGTAAAACGGGTCAGTGGTTACCTGACCGCAAACGACATTGTCGGATGCAAATTCAGTGAGGAAAAAATACTGTCGGAGGTACGAGTAGTTCTGGTTCTGGACACCGTTAAAAACGAGTACATCTTTCAGCATGGCATAGTTACCGTTGGCGATGCTCTGCAAACCACCCGGCATTTTAACCAGTTTATCCGGAGTAATCTGATCGGTGGGTTCAAATTCCAGCTCGCAGGCTGTCATGAATGACAGCATACTTATAAGAATGTATAAAACAGCACTTTTTTTCATAACCGGAATGTTTTAAAATTTCACTTTTACACTGAAGTTGTACTGATGATTAAGCGGATATTTCAGGTCGTTGACTCCTGCCAGCGACCAGTCGGTAATACGAAGGGTTGCTTCAGGGTCAAAACCTGTATACTTTGTCAGTGTAAATAAGTTATCTCCACTGAGAATCAGCGTAATTCCGCTGACTTTTTGCTTGAACCAGCTGGAAGGCAGTTCATAACTGAGGGTAATGTTCCTGAATTTCAGGTAGCTTCCATCCTCAAGAAAGCGGGTTGAAGGATAGTACGAAAGAGAATTGGCCCCCATACGGGGAAGATTGGCATTATCGCCCGGTTTAGCCCATCTCACATCACCAGGTTGCGGCTTAACAAAGTTCATTCTGGGTTCGGCACCATCGGTATCAAACTGGGAACGGTCGTTATTATACACTTTATTCCCTCCGAGGTAACTCAGATTGAATGAAAAGGCGAATTGTTTATACTGTACCACCGATGTAAAGCCTCCATAATATTTTGGCATGGCTGAACCGGCGTACTGAGCTTCAGCAGCAGAATAATCGTAGGTAGTTACCCTGTCAGTAACCACGCCGTTTGCATCGCGTACCACTTTTTCCCACATGGGATTACCGTTATTGGGATTCACACCCTTCCATACCGGCAGATAGAAGGCATACAAAGGTTTGCCATTTTCCAGCCTTTGCTCGATACCGTTCAAAATTCGGGGTTTTGCTCTTGCAATTCCCCCCACTTCATTAGTGTTGAAACTGAAATTAAAATCTGTGGTCCAGGTAAAATCTGATGTTTTAATATTCGTTGATGAAATTCCAATTTCAAATCCTTTGTTATAGATTTCTCCTGAATTTTCCCATCTGAACTCATATCCAATCGAATACGCCTGCTGAGCAACAAAAAGAAGGTTTGTGGTTGTATTGGAGTACAGATCCAGGGTAAGGTCTATCCTTTTCAGGAGGCTGAGGTCAATTCCCAGGTCCAGCTGCCGGGCCTTTTCCCAGGTAAGCTGAAGGTTGGGAAGCTGGTAGGGATAAGCACCCACCTGTCCGTTGTAATTGCTGTTTAACGAATACAGGGCATTATACTTACCGGGATCAATGGCTTCATTTCCGGTATACCCGAAACTAAGCCTAAGCTTCAGCATATTGATGGCATTCACGGTACTCAGGAAATCTTCCCTGCTGAGAATCCATGCCCCGCTGATCGTTGGGAAGACAGCCGTTTTATGGCCGGGAGCAAATTTGGAGTTGGCATCTACGCGGTATGAGCCTGTGAGGAAATATTTCTCCCTAAAATTGTAATTGATCTGGCTCAGAAAGGACTCAAGCGTATTTTCCCCGTAGGCTCCTGAAACCTTGAAGTTTTTCGATGTAGTATTGAAGGTTCTGTAACCCTGCATGAGGCCTTCTGCTGAGGCGCCCCAGTTATCGGAATAACCATAGGAAAATTCCCCACCCACAAGTCCGCTCAGATTGTGATCGCCAAATGATTTGCTGAAACGGAACAAGTTGGTGCTGAGGGCCCCATATCCAAAACTATTGTCGCGTGAAAGGCTGCCGATTCCATGAAGCGGACCGGCAATCTGCGGATTGATTACATTGGTTGATAGACTGTTCCAGTAACTCAGGCCGGCCGTTGATGAAAACGTAAGCCAATTCGTAATTTTCACATTCAGCCCAAGATTCAGATTCATGGAGGCTCCCTGATAGCCATAATCCGAATTCTGAATGGAATGAACAGGATTAATTTTGTCACGTGAATACCAACCCTGGGTTGACTGATCGACATACCGCACTTTGCCGGAGGCATCGTAGGCGCTATCCCAAGGAGATGACAACCAGGTATAGTACATATCCATATAATCGTAACTCTTTCCTCTGGAAACGGACAGGTCGATATTTCCATTCAGATTAATCCTGTCGCTGAAGGCATAGCTGTTGTTCGACCGCAGGCTGAGCTTTTCAAAATTCGTATTCATAAAAGTACCATCTTCATTGAAATAGCTTGCTCCGAGGAAGTATTTATACTTCTCTGATCCTCCGCTGGCTGATAAATAATAATTCTGAATAACAGCCGGTTTGAAAATCGTATTGACCCAGTCAAAATTCCTATCACGCAAAGCTTTCGGATAATTATTCAGAAACCTTACTTTATCGATATATCCGGTAGTATCGGTAAACAATCCCTGGTGGGCATCATAATATTCGGCTCCGTTCATCATCTTAACTTTCCCAAAATCAGGAGTACGCAGACCAACAGTGGAGGAAAATTCATACTGAGGTTTGGTACTCCCCCGTTTGGTTGTAAGAATGATGACTCCGCCGTTGGCCCTTGATCCATAAAGTCCGGTGGCCCCGGCATCCTTCAGAATAGTAACATTCTCAATAAGAGCAGGATCAATACCCGGGTCACCATTTCCGGCAATAATACCATCGACCACATATAACGGTTCCGAATTGCCGTTCAGGGTGCTGGTTCCTCTGATTCTTATTTCAGAAGCGGCACCGGGATAACCGCTGCTGTTTACTACCTGCACCCCTGCCACTTTCCCCTGAAGCATGGTGCCCATGTTGGAACTGATAACATCCCGCAGCCGGTTCTCGTTCAGAACCGACACAGAACTGGCAATTTCCGTTTTCTTTTTCTCACTGTAACCCATCACCACAATTTCTTCCAGAGTTTTGACCTCAGGGGCAAGTGCCACGTTGATGGTTGTTTGCTCGCCCACCGGGATTTCCTGAGTCTGGTATCCAACAAACGAAAATACCAGAACATCCCGGGCCGAACTTACCTGGATCTGATAACTTCCATCCAGGTTGGTAACCGCGCCGGTTGTTGTTCCTTTGACTACAATATTGGCTCCGGGAAGACCTTCCCGGGTGTCAGAACCAATTACCTTTCCGGTAATTATGCGCTGGCTGAACAAAGCACCTGGTATCATAAGCAGGAATAATACCAACCATGATACTTTAAAAAGCGGCCTTGAGTGATCTCCTGGGTTTATCATACTGTACTCAATTTTTAAATAACAATTATTAAATGTTTTTGAAAATTCAGGATTCAAAGCATTACATAAGACAAAAATAAACAATATTCAAGACTTCGAAACAAAATTAAAAAATATTTAAGACTTCGAAACAAAATTTATAATAAAAATGCAATAAAAAAAGAAAATAATTTTCACCTCCTCTGAAAATAAAATGTTTCATGGCTACTTATTATCACCTGTCTTATCAGGATGCACTTCAATGAGGAGGCTGTTATTGAAAGACATGTTCAGTAAAGGGTTTTTCCCGCTCACTGTGCCAAGGTCCCTGTTGTTCACATAGTCAAAAACCCGGTACATCCCTTCTCCAAGTCCCCGCAACTGAACATTGCCGTTCCATTCCTTGCTGTAGAAAGCATAGTATAAAGTATCGCCCTTTCTAATGGCATGGGTTTCGGGTTTGTCGAATCCGATATCGTACAATGCGCCAAGATAGATTCCTTTTGAAAGCATTTTGGCACGGTAAATTTCCAGCCAGTGCTTCCAGAGTTTTTCCTTCTCCGGAGTCAACACAAAATGCTCACTGGCATAAGGATTATCCTTAGGCCAGGTGAACTTAGTTCCTGGCACGGCACCAATACCTATCTGGCTTGCAAAATCATTGCCTCCGTCACTTAACTCCACATGATCGCCATAATAAGCAATATTACCTAAAAGAGCCTTGTAGGTTTTCCCTTTTAGACGGGTCTGCCAGCTGGTAACAGGATCGGAGGCTACGGCCTGGTTCATCCAGGGCATATTGAAAACTGACATAGTCTCTCCGCAAGGACATATCTGAATAACAGCATCAGGTTTGTAACTGCGGGCTGTTTCATAAACCATTTTGAAGAACTGGGGCAAATTGCGGTATGCGTCATAAGGATCGGCAAGATGGTGTCTGGGATTGTAATCAGGCGGAACACAATTAAGATACTGGCCATCAATTTTCAGTCCGTCATAACCCCATTTCTGAAGGAACATGTGAAGGACTTCCTGTGTATGTCGGATAGTCTTTTCATAAGAAGGGGCCATGTAGTAGCTATCCCACCAGGTAATAAATTGAGGGGCACCGTCTTTGTTAATCAGTATGATATCAGGATTTTCCTTCAGTAATTTTGCTGTTGGATCGACTGCAAAAGGTGCCCACCACAATTTGGCTTTCATTCCCAAAGCATGGATGCGATCAACCAGTTTGCGCATATCGGCATCGCCGTTGGGAAATTTCGACCTGTCAACATCCCAATCGCCTTCAGCCTGCTGGTATCCATCATCGATATCGACCCATTTAATGCCGAGTTCTTTCACCTTCGGTAAAGTCCCGATAATTTCATTCAGGGTAAACCTGCGCTCATAACCCCATGCACACCATACCGGTTCATAAGCATTTTCTTCCGGGGGAGCAAACCGGATCCCTCTGGTCTGTAAATAGGATGAATAGGTGCGTAAAGGAGAGAAACAATCGCCGGTATGAGCAATGATAAAAGTTGTAAGGGTCTTAAGAGTATCCCCTGGCTTGAAGTCAACAGCTTCAGGAAATTCATATTCTACCTGTATTCTGGCAAAATCGTCGTACAGGTCCTTCTCGACCGGAAGAGAAACCATCCAGGCCTGCGTTTCAGCATGGCCGATAGCAACACCGGCATCTCTCCTCCACAGGTCAAGCAAAGGAATTCCTCCACCGTAATCGGAAGCATTCATCCCCATGTAATTTCTCTGAGAGAAGGAAGAATCTACCGGCAAAATCCAATCTTTCCTTTCAGGGGTTGAACTTCCCTGAAAAGACCAAAAGGCAGGCTTATCACCGGCTGATTTAACCGCCCATGCATGATTGACCCATTTAATAACCTTCAGAATTCTATCTCCTTTATTTATATATGAAACCCTCATGCACAGCATGTCGGGGATAGAATCAACAGCCGAAATATCAAGCAATTTTTCTACTACATACCCATCCTTTTTAAAAATACCGCTGACAAGGTTATGCTCCTCTTTCCCGGATTTTCCGTCAAAAGTCTTCGAATCTGATTTTTGCAGAACAAAATCCCGTAATACGAATCTTTTTGTTACCAGGTATTCGGAAGGAAAGAAATCATCCATCAGAGGCTTGCTCCCGGGAATAAGGGCATTGAGTCGGGTGTACATCCGGCCGTTTATTTCCAGTTTCGTCTTTCCGTGCTGAATTTGAATGCTTTTATGGCAGGAAGAAAGCAAAAACAAACCTAGAAGAAAAAGATAAAAACTATTGGTTTTCATAAAGAAAGAAGTTTAACAGATAAGAGTTATTTGTATTTTCCTAAAATACGGGTAGCATTGGTATTGTAGATTTTTTTCAGCACAGTCCGGGGCAGGGCAAAACCATGAAGAGCCCAATGATATCCAAACTGACTGATCTCATAGAAATGTTCGTCAGCTGTTTCAAGAATCCGGAAAGTGACCCGGTACATAGAGGGAGAAAATCCCATATCTGTTCCATAAAGCAGGCGATTCTGATACTTTTTATAGAAATTCTGCATATAGCGCGGAATCGTTGCCGATTCAGCGTAACGGGCCGAAATATCAGCATAGAAATTAGGGTAGGTATCCAGCATACGGCCCAGACGATCCAGATCATGGTTCAGGTTGGCAAAATGGCAGGCAATAAAAATGGTTTTGGGATTTTCTCTTACTGCATTTTCCAGTGTCTGAACAAGCTGGTCAAGGCCAAGAATGCCAGGTTTTGAAAGATCAATTTTCCATTCGAAAGCATTCATAAGCCCATCGTTGGTCGAATCCATTTTCTCGTACATCCACACAGGATCAGCCACATGAATATTTACCGGCATATGCAGTTCGGCACATTTCTGGAATACCGGTTTCAAACGGGGATCGTCAATATGCATTCCCCAGGCCGGAACGGGATGCGAGTAAAACAAGCCCAGGCCTTTGTCACCCAGCTCACCTACTCCCCGCGCACCTTTTTTGTAGCATCTTTCCAGCTCGCGCACAGCCGAAGCAGGAAAGTCAGGGGTATCATATCCGGTGTAATCCAGGCCGCACCATACCTCAAACCTATCGCCATATTTACCATACAGTTCCATAATAGAATCGAACTCTGCACCGGTTGCCATACTTAAAATGATCGTTTTCTGAATTCCGCAGGAATCCATAATTCTTACCCAATCCGAAATTTCCTTTTCTGACCGGGCATATGGATGTGAATGCATATCAATTACTGGAAATGCAGCTTTCTGTACCTGTGTGACCGGAATCTTATACAACGACTTTGGCCGGTAATTGCGCAACAGCAGATTATTTACGTCCTGTGCCGTTAAAAAAAAGGCACTCACACTATACATTATCAGAATCAGGGAGAAAACGGATATCTTTTTGCTGTTTATCATAATTTTTTAATTAAGCATTCATAATTGTTTTTATTTTGGATTCAATCAGTTCAGCTACTTTCTTTGTTGCAGGAGGGAAAACCTTCCGAAGGTCAATTTCCTGGTTATCCTTCAGAATCTCCTGCAAGGCTTTCATGAAGGTGTTTTTGGTTTCCGTTGCCAGGTTGATCTTGCAAATTCCGTTGCGGACAGCATCCTGCAGCATTTCATCAGGGATCCCGGAACTTCCGTGCAATACAAGCGGGATTTTTACAGTGTGGGAAATGGAGGAAAGAAGAGATATATCAAGCTGCGGTGGCTTTTTATAGAATCCGTGGGCTGATCCAACAGCAACTGCAAGCATATTCACTCCCGTAGCTTCAACAAAATTCAATGCATCCTGCGGTTGTGTAAACCCTGCTTCGGTATATTCCTGGCCGAGTTTTGCCACAAATCCCAGCTCCGCTTCCACACAAGCCCTGTATGATTCTGCCAGCTTGACCACTTTTTTTGTGATTTTTACATTTTCTTCAAACGGTTTTTCGCTGGCATCAATCATAACTGAATCAAAGCCGGCATCCAGGCATTTTTTCACCATTTCCACCGTACTGCCATGATCAAGATGAAGCCATGCCTGTGCCCTGTACTCCCTTATGGCACTGCGGGCCATGCCGGAAGCTACTGCCAGTCCCATATAGGAAATGGAACTTTCGGAAAGTTGCAATATTACTGGCTGATTTAATGAAACCGCTGCCTGCAGAATGCCAGAAAGGGTCTCATAGTTATAAAAATTAGCCGCCAGGATGGCTTTTTTCGCCCGATAAAGTTCTAACATTTTCTCCTGTAACAACATAGCATCATAGATTATAATTAAAACGCTCCCTTGCCACTGACCTGACTGTATCATAGTCTTCAAAAGCTGCAGTACCTCCTGCCTGCGTGGTATTAATGGCTCCCATGAGAGCGCCCGTCTCCATACATTTTTTCAGCGAAGACTTTTTTACATATTCAGAAAGAAAACCAGCATTAAAACTATCGCCGGCACCAATGCAATCCACAACCTGCTCATTTTTAAACGCCGGTTGATGGCTAAGGCTTTTACCATCCCATAACCATGCTCCTTCCTCACCGTTCTTTACAACCAATATATTGGCCAGTTTACTCAACTTCCGTACAGCATCTTCAAGGGTCTTTTCACCGGTAATATACTTCAATTCCATGATATTCGGCATAAACACATCAACATAGGGCATGAGTTCTTCCAGGGGAAGTTCCCATTTTTCTTCCGGGTCCCACTGCGGATCCATGGAAGTTGTCAGACCTGCTTTCTTTGCCATACGGAATAATTCCGGCAGGCTCTTTTTCATTTCAGGCTGGATAAAGCATGAGGAAAAATGCAAATGTTTTGCCCGGGACAAAAATTCAAAATCAATATCGTTGATTCCAAAATGATTCATTGCACCGGGAAAAGTAATGTTGGCCCTATCCTGGCCATAGTTCAGCACGATGGTCGCTCCGGTCGGATATCGTTCGTCCCGGATAATACGACTGCAATCCACTCCTCTCCTGTTAAGTGATCCGAAGACAATTTCCGAAAAAACATCCTTACCTGTTTTGCCGGTAAAAGCCACCCTGGTTCCGAGGGAACTGAGATTGCTCGCCAGGATAGCCGAAGAACTTCCCAGTACAACCGACATGTCGTTGGCAAGAATTTCTTTTCCTATCTCCGGGAACGCCTGAATGTTATTGAGAATAATATCGACATTCAGTTCGCCGGCAACCAGCACATCAAATTCTTTTTTCATCTCTTGCTGTTTTCCTTGTCTGATAAAATTAATCTTACCGTCAGTTTCTTACAACAGATTATTCAAACCGGCCAGGTTGAAGGCAGCAAAGTACTTATCCATGGCTCTCCCGATATGGGCTTCCACAATAGATTCTGCATCAATACCCTGCAGCCTCAGATTTTCATATACATGGTGCCTGGCCGCTACAATTTCCGGTTTTTCCCAGATATAACGGCATCCTGTCTTAATCAGCCATTCCTGTCGCTCCGGATCATTGGTGTAAAAATTCTCCCGGTTTTCACCCGGACGAATCCATTTACGCCAGCGACCAGAATCTACAACAGCTTGTTTGAGAAGTTCCCTTATCGGAACTCTTCTGCCAGTCTTACCCTCCATGAGCAAACCAGAATAAATTCTTTCCAGTTCCAATAAAGCATCGTATTCTCTTTCGGTAAATTCCGGCCCAACATTGGCACCACCCATTCCCGACAGCGGATATGCTTCCGGGTTTTTCACATTGTCTGTATAATGCCCTTTAATAACACTTCCATACCGGGCAGCTATCCCGGCAAGCCTTCCGGCAACTTCCGGGTCAAAATCAGTAGTGTGCAGATCGGTACCGACTTTACCAACAACAAAGCAAGGCCATACATGTTCCTTGTTGACTTCTTTCAGCCTTTTCTTCAGCAAATCCAGAAACCGGGTAAATGTGGCAAGGTCAGCCAGTCCTCCGTGCACTTCTTCAGTTCCCACTTCGTAGGCTATTTTCGGATATCCATTTGCCTCCCTAAACTTTTCGGCATGCAACAACAATTCAACAGTTCGCTCGACAACTGTCTCTATGGCAATCTGCTTTCCTTCCGGCAAGGTAATATCTACCGTAGGATCAATGTGAATCAAATCATACCCGGCCATAATAGCTTCTTCAAATGATTTCTTGACAGCCGCCATGGTATCATCATAACTCCATTTTTCAAGAGTATGGCGGTCTTTCAGCCAGGGACCCCCGTGATCAATCGCTACGATCACCGGAACTTCAAGATGAATAGCACGGGCATACTGCCGGATTGTGTTAACAAATTCAGCCTGCGTAAGGCCGGTGTAACCTCCGTCAACATCCACCTGGTTAAGGGTGGCTGCAAATTTAACAGGAGCATTCCATCGTTTGGCGGCTTTCAGTGCTGTTTTAATAACAGAAACAGAATTGGGACAGACAGCAAAAACCGTCCGTTTTATGCCGGTATCTTCCTTCAGTTTCTTTATCCGCATTAGGATATAATCCATCAGGGGCAGGCCCGCCTTTCCGGCTCGTTCACGCACTTCCTTGTTCATACCACGATACAGCTTTTAATAAGAATAAATATGCACGTTTTCAACTACTCTTGAGATGGCTCCGCTTACAGAAGGGTTATCGGGGCTCAGGTTAAGAGCCAGCGACTTATAGAAACCAAGCAGCTGGCCGGGAATTATGTCACATACTGTCAGCAGTGCTTCTTCGAGACGACTGCCTGCATCGGAAAGCTGAATGTCCAGGTCAAAAACAAGACCGTTTACCGGGGTTTCGAAAAGTCCGATTGTGTAAAGAGGTGGTTTGCCTTTTCTTATGTCCAGAACCAGGTCTCTTTCATATTGCCATGCATAAGGGTCATTGGAGAAAATAAAAACCACCAAAGTTGTTTCGTCAATTACTGCCTTAGGGCCATGACGTAAACCCAAAAAGGTATCGTTCTTGCATACGATGGTCCCATCAGTTAATTCCTGCAGTTTAAGCTGAGATTCAGTTGCTGTGCCAAATAAAGGCCCGGAACCAAGAAAAACAGCCCGTTTAAAATCCATTGAAGCCACATCTTTTAACGGAGCTGAGAAATCATCAAGGATACGCCGCCCGTAACGGTAAAGTGTTTCAACCTGAGGTGTAAGAGCTTCCAGTTCTCTGAGGCGGGCAATCAGAAAACCTGCCAAAAGCATGGAGGTATAACTGCCAGTCATCGCCAGGCCCTGGTCATTGGATTCAGGCGGCAACACCAGATTATATCTGGGTGAATCAGTAGAACATTTTGCCAGCTGTCCCTCCGCATCACAGGTAATTACCAGATGATATACCTTCCCGCAGAGTTTATCGGCCAGAGCCACTGCTGCCGTACTTTCCGGACTGTTACCCGAGCGGGCAAAGGAGATAAGGAGAAGGGGTTCCTGCTGAAAAAAGTAATCTGCCGGATGAGAAACAAGATCTGTTGTGGGTATTGCATAGGTATGGCGGTGGAGGCATTTGCCAAAAACACTGTGCAGAGACAATCCAATGTACGCACTGGTACCTGCCCCGGTAAGGATAATCCTGGAGGCTTCTGCAACTGCCTGTTTCAGAAAACCTGCTATTTCCTCTTTTTTGGCTTTGATCAGGGAGTACGTCTTAAGCCAAAGCTCAGGTTGTCCGGCAATTTCGGTAGCAGTATGGATTGCTCCCCTTTCGTTAAGCCATTGTTCATCAAATCCCAGTAGATGCATATGCTTGCGTTTTATGAAACAAATATATACATTTTGAAAGTAAATAAAAAATATTTTAAAAACATATAAACATATATAATAAGTATTTGAAAGTTTCTTTGGACAAAAATAGGCTATTCGCAAAATATTTCTGGCACTCGTGCTTCGGTATTTTAAAACCTTTTTTATCTTTGCTTTACCCAACGAAATCATTCATAATGAAACAGCGTCAGAAAAGCACAACCGTTGAACGCAGAAAGGAAATTCTGAGTCAGTTATCAGCTCACGGGCAGGTTCTGGTCCACGAACTGAGCAAAGTATTCAATGTCAGTGAAGTTACGGTTCGGAATGATCTGGAACAGCTCGAGAAAAAACATCTCTTGCTGCGTATTCGCGGCGGAGCTATTAAAACCGACGGAGGCGTTGGCATTGACATCCACCTCTCTGATAAAGACAAACTGCACTATCAGGAGAAAGCAAGGATTGGCAAAAGAGCAGCTGAACTTATAAAAGACCACGATACCATTATTCTTGATTCCGGCACCACCACTTTCGAAATAGCAAAGAACCTGAGCCATCTGAATAATATTACTGTGGTTTGCAACGCTCTGAACATTATTGGTCAGCTTGTCAACAATAACAATGTCAACTTAATCATCCCCGGAGGGTATCTGAGAAGAAATTCCCTCTCCCTGGTTGGTCCCCTTTCAGAAAAGAATCTTCAAAATATTTTTGTTGACAAGGTTTTCCTGGGTGTAGATGGTTTCGACACCCAACACGGTATTTATACTCCCAATCTCGAAGAAGCTCACCTTAACGAGCTGATGATAAAGAATGCCAAGGAAGTTATCATCGTAACCGACTCAAGCAAATTTTTCAGGAGAAGCCTTGCCTTTATTTGCGGAATCAGCAAAATCCATTGCGTGGTTACCGACGAAGGCATTCCTGCTGATGATAAAAAACGCCTTGAAGATGCCGGAATTAAGGTTATTATTGCCTGATTCCTACCTTCCCTTCCCATTCCTTTGAGAATGACGTTCAGCCAATTTAATATGCTTGAATTTCAGAGGTTTAAAAGACCTGCATCTTCATTTATGGTTTGAGATATTCTGTTTTTCCTTATTTTTTGTTTCAAAACATTACGTTTTATTCATTTTGTTTATATTTGGCCCTGGAATAGAAAAAAGTCCGCCCAGGCTGGTTCCTTTTTAATGTGATTCAGAAGAGAAAGATTTTAGGACAAACGATTATCAAATATTATCCGGATGAAAACAAACAGGTTGTGGCTGTTATTTGCATTGATAACGACAATTTTCTGGGGTGTATGGGGTGCATTCATTGAAATACCTGAAAAATCAGGATTTCCTGCCACTTTGGGTTATGTAGTTTGGTCGCTGACCATGATTCCATGTGCTTTGTTTGCTCTTAGCAGAATCGGTTGGAATCCGGAACACGATAAAAAATCAGTTTTCCTTGGATCAGCGGTCGGTTTGCTTGGCGCCGGCGGCCAGTTGATTTTGTTTCAGGCGCTGAGACAGGGACCGGCCTACATAGTTTTTCCGATTATATCCCTTTATCCTGTTCTGACCATATTTCTCTCGCTGGTATTTCTGAAGGAAAAGGCAAATGTCCGGCAATGGGTAGGAATTGTTCTGGCACTTATTGCCATGTTTCTTCTCTCCAATCCACAGGTTAATCCCGGGAAAACGGAGGGTATCGGTTGGCTGGCACTCGCCATCATGGTCTTTGTCATGTGGGGCACACAGGCATGGGTGATGAAATTTTCCAATAATTCAATGAAAGCGGAAAGCATTTTTTTCTATATGGCGATTACAGGTCTGGTTTTGTCACCTTTTGCTGTTCTGATGACTGATTTCTCGGTTCCCGTAAATTGGGGATTCAAAGGACCATGGCTTGCAGGAATAATTCAGGTTCTAAATGCAATTGGAGCGCTTTCGCTTGTTTATGCACTGCGTTATGGAAAAGCGATTATAGTGGTTCCGCTTACAGGTCTGGCACCGGTTATTACTGTCGTACTCTCCCTCATACTTTACGGGGTTGTACCGGGAGGTGTTCTTCTGGCTGGTCTTATTACAGCTTCAGTAGCCATCGTTTTGCTTGCTGAATAATCCCTGTGCGTATTTTAAATCTCGAACAGGGAAATGGCTAATCGCTCTTAATTTTTTACCTTCATTCCCTAACAGGGAAAGGTGATTGTGCCTATAATATCCAGTCTATTATCCTTCATCGCCAGGTGAGTAAATGGATTTTTTTCAGCTTTTGGCTGTTCGCTTTTGCAATTCGCTGCGATTTGATTGTGGGGAAAGAGAATGTTTCCATCTGAAACTCCGGAACCCTGAAACTGAGCGTAAAGCGTAGAGCGTAAAGAAATACCGTTCATCAGTTTATTCTCCGCTTAACGTTCTACCCAATTGTTTACTCGAGACTGTAAAATCTCAAATCACAAATCAAAAATCCCTGAAAATTTCCTATTTCCAATTTCCTATTTCCTGTCCTTGATCACGCTATAAAAACCAGAACACGTTAATGGGAAATGGGAAATCGGAAATTGGAAATCCTTGAAACTCTGGAACTCTGGAACATTGGAACCCTGGAACTCAGGAACCTTTCTACCCCGATCTACTGACCTTAATCCCCTAACGGGGAATTTGATTGGATTTGATCACCGTTTCTATTGTCCTTCATCCCCTAACGAGGAAATGGAAAGATCTTTTGCCATTCGCTTCACACTCTAAGCTAAATAAACAATGCTCTGCACTCTAAACCCAATACCCCTCTTTACGCTCTACGCTTTACGCTCTACGCTAATTAAAAAATGCTCTGCACTCTAAGCCCAATGCTTTACGCTATACGCTCTACGCTCTACGCTGGAACTTTGAAACTCTGGAACTTTGCCAACCCGCCCCATTGTCTTTCATCCTCTGACAAGGCATTGGATTGCTTCTATTTGTCCAATCCATTGCCACGAACCCTCAAAAGGGAAAATGAATTATTGAGAACGACGAATCTATTCCCTATAAACCCATCATAGAAAGATCAAGAACCAGCTGACAGCTGATTCTATGATGCAATCCTCCGGTGGATAGTTTGCATTGACTGCCAAAATCAGAAAGCCTGAAAATAAGAAGATTATTTACAGAACAACTGATAATGGTCAAAATAACCAAAACGATGAACGATCAAACCAGGCGATATCCTTCCCTATACTGCCGGTGCATATATTTTTCCGCTTCCTGATCGTTGACAAACATCTCATTGGAAGGATTCCAGCGAACGGGGCGCTGCAATTCGTGTGCAATATTCCCAAGGTTGCAAACCGTGCAGGTACGGTGCCCAATTTCAACCGGAACTACCGGATCTTTTCTTGAACGGATGGCATCAATAAAATTCTGCTGATGGGAAATCTTTGTTTCATAAGGCCCTTTTTCTTTCGAAACCCTTGGTTTTAACTTTCTGCTGGAGGCCCGGAAATATCCCCTTGCCACTTCAATCCACTCTTCTGAACCAACAAATTTAACGCCTTTTGTTCCGATTTTATCGAAGGGTTGCTGGGTCATCATAACCCCGTTAGCGTAACGATAGGTCAGAACTTTTGTATCCTGATATCCTGCGGGAATAATTTCCACGGGTCCGCTCTGATCCATTCCAAGTCCCCACTGGGCAATATCAAACATATGAGCCCCCCAGTCGGTTATGAATCCTCCGCCGGTTTCTTTATACCAGCGCCACGCACCCCATAACTGCTCATCTTTAGGAGGATCGAGCGAGATGGGTGGGTTGAGCTCGTGGTTGTAATGCACCCAGGGATTCGGGCCAAGCCACAGATCCCAGTTAAGATCATCAGGCAGAGGCTCTTCAGGCAGATCATAGGGTTTGGGATGATCTCCAACGTGTACAATGACTTCTTTGATTGCGCCCAGCTTCCCTTCCTGTACCAAACGAACAGCATGCTGGAAATTGGGGTCGGAACGCTGCTGGCTGCCTACGGCAAGTATCCTGTTGTTTTCGCGGACAGCCCGTACCAGCATTTTCCCTTCCAGTATGGTAAATGTCAATGGTTTTTCCAGGTACACGTCTTTCCCTGCTTTGCAGGCATCGATTGCAATCAGGGCATGCCAGTGGTCAGGTGTGGCAATAACAACCGCATCCACATCAGGCCGTGCCAGCAAATCTTCATATCGTTCGCAAAGGAAAACGTCAGGATTTTTACCTTGCTTTTCATAGTGAGCCTTAACTCTTTGCTCAAAGCGTTTGCGCTTGATGCCGTACACATCGCAACCGGCCACAACACGAACACCATCAATGTTGAGAAAGCTGTTCAGCAGGAACATAGCCTGCTGTCCCAGCCCAATGAATCCAAGGTTAATCGTATCGCTGGGTTTAATTGCCTTAAAGCCGGGTAATATCAGCAATCCCGCTGTACCGGCCAGGGTGGTTCCAAGAAACCTGCGCCGTGAAATGTTTTTTGATTCTCCTTTCATGTTTCAAATGTTTTTTCAAACATAGGAAAATAATTCATATTCCCTCTATCCTGAAGGAAAGAAAACAATTTTTTTGATATTCAGATAGGTGTTAATTTATTTTTATCTCCTGACGGGGGATTTATTGGTTTTTTATCCTCCAGGCTATTGTCCTTCATCCCCTGCGGGGAAAGAGCGTAAAGCACAGAGCGTAAAGCGTAAAAAAATGGCGCTCATCAGTATATTCTACGCTTAACGTTCTACCCAATTGTTTACTCGAGACTGTAAAATCTCAAATCACAAATCAAAAATCCCTTAAAATTTCCCATTTCCAATTTCCTATTTCCTGTCCTTGATCACGCTATAAAAACCAGAACACGTTAATGGGAAATGGGACATCGGAAATTGGAAATCCTTGGAACCCTGGAACCTTGACAAAATCAACCTTCATCCTTTAACAGGCTCCTGGATGGATTAGAATTTTTGAATTTTGCATTTTCCTGGTGCTCACCCTGGAATAACTGTTACAATAACTTTGCGTTCGTTTCGGGGCCCATCAAACTCACAAAAGAAAATATTCTGCCAGGTGGAAAGGGCCAGTTCGCCTCCGACCAGGGGAATTGTTTCAGAAGGGCCTACCAAACCGGCTTTGAGATGGGCATCCCCGTTGTCATCCTGGGCATCATGTTCCCATTTCCCAGCCGGGATCAATTGCCTCAGCAGTGTTACAACATCGTTCTGCACCGATTCATCCCAGTTTTCCTGAATCATGATAGCCGATGTGGCCCCCTGCGCATATACATTTACAAGCCCTTCGCGCACACCGCTTTTACTGACGACATCTTTTACTCGTGCCGTAATATCATATAGTCCGTTATGTTTGTCGGTGCTGAATGTAAGAGTATAATGCATACCTGCCTCCCTTTTCTATGCAAAACTAATCCAAATCCTGCCATCTTTTACCGGATGAACCAATAATCCAACCCCGGCGAAGCAGCAATATGAGGCAACCGGAATGAACGGTAAACATTTTTCAAGTTGTGTCAGCAACAAAACGCAAAAAAACAGATAAAAAAGCCCCATACACTGAACATGAAACTTGTATTATATTTGGTAAACTGAAACAGAACACAAAAATGGAATATTCTGAAAAAAAGGTAGTTTCAACCGATGGCCTGCCGTTGTTTCTCCGCATCTGGCAGCCTAAACAAAAACCGCTGGCCGTTATCAATATGGTACATGGCCTCGGGGAGCATGGAGGCCGGTATGATCACTGGGCAAAACGATTTACCCAGGAAGATATGGCTTTTGCTGCCATTGATTACAGAGGCCACGGCCTGGCGGAAGGTAAACGCGGGCATGCCGCTTTTTATGGCCTTCTGCTGGATGACATAAAGGTTCTGATCGAAGAAACAAGCCAACTGTTTCCTGAAATACCTGCCATTCTTTATGGACACAGCTTAGGAGGCAATCTGGTTCTTTCCTACATATCGCAACGCAGGCACTCCCTGAATGGCCTCATTGTGACTTCTCCATGGCTCCGGCTGACTTCCGAACCTCCGGTTTGGCAAACTGCTGTGGCCCGCATTCTTTTGCCTGTTTTCCCCGGAATGACGATTCCCAATGGCCTCAATCCAAACGATCTCAGTCACTATCCCGAAGTGGCCAAAGCTTATACAAGCGATCCACTTGTGCATAACAAAATCAGTCTGCGTCTGTATTTTGATACACAGAAGGCCGGTCATCTCATCCTTCAGAAAGGGATTCCGGTGAACATTCCCGTGCTGATTGCCCATGGCTCAGCGGATCCGATTACTTCTCCCCGGGCAAGTCAGGAACTCACAACACACTGTAGTAAAAATGTTACTTTTCGGTTGTTCAAAGATATGTTCCACGAACTCCACAACGAGCCCTGTGCCCCCGAACTTTTTATTCTTATTAAAAACTGGATAATGGAAACCTGCCTTGCAAATACCGATTACCCGTCAGGTCATGGATACTTTTAGGACCGAAATCAGACCAACACCTGCCCCTTTCAGTATCAGCTATACCGATCTGCTTCTGTTCATCGGATCGTGTTTCACGGAGCACATAGGCAGTAAGATGGAATTGCTGAAATTTCCGGTTTGCCTTAACCCTTCAGGCATTCTTTATAATCCTGTTTCTATAGCCAATACCATCAGACGGCTTATTACCGCAAAACCATACTCTCAGGACGAGCTTATTCTGTATAACGGAGTCTGGCATAGCTTTGATCATCATGGTATGTTTTCAGGTACTGATAAAGATGAGGTCCTGAAACGGATTAACGAATCGTTAAACCGGGGAGCTGCATTTCTTCGCAAGGCCACCTGTCTTTTTATCACACTGGGAAATGCCCATGTTTACCGATACCGGAAAACCGGGCAGATTGCAGCTAACTGCCATAAAATACCTGATACAGAATTCACTTTCGACATACTATCACCTGAACAGATTGCAGAAAACTTTACAGATGTCTGGAACCTTATCAGCAAAGTCAACCCGGCTCTACGGATGATCTTTTCCATTAGTCCTGTCCGATATCTCCGATACGGCCCCACAGGAAACCAGACCGGCAAATCAGTTTTGTTTGTAGCGGTTCACAGGCTGCTGAATGAAATCCCCGGGTCAGTCTATTTTCCCGCTTACGAAATCATGATGGACGATTTACGCGATTACCGTTTTTATGAACCGGACATGATTCATCCTAATCAGGTGGCCATTGATTATATCTGGCAGTTTTTCTGTCAGACCTTCTTTGCTGAAGCTACCTTGCAGATTGTACGGAAGGTGGAACAGGTGCAACGAGCGCTGGAACATCGCCCGATCAGGCCCGGAACAGAAGAATATTCCCGGTTTATTGAACAGATCCGAACCAGAATTTCAGAGCTGGAGAAACAATATTCTTTCCTGAATTTTCAGGAGGAAAAAGAAAAACTCGATGCTTTGGCAAAAACAGGCTGAATCTATTTGCTCCTACCATGCCCTGAACTGAAGCACAGCAACTTCGCGCATGATGAAACGCAAAAAATGAACAGGGCTAAAAATACATCTCCAGCAGAAAAAACAAAGCAAAAAGAACACTGGCTATTCCATTGGTAGTAAAAAAGGCTGTATTCAGCCGTGAAATATCGTCTGAACTCAATATAACATGCTGGTAGGTTAGCAGACCAAGGAATACAAGAGATCCGATCCAGTACCAAAGGCCAAAATGGCCGTAATATCCTGCCAGTATCACAATGCCTCCGCTCACCAGATGAAATATAGCCGAAATGATGAGGGATTTTTTCCGTCCGAAACGTACCGGTACCGAGCGCAGGTTTTCCTGCCTGTCAAACCATTCATCCTGCAATGCATACAGTATATCGAAGCCGCTGACCCAGAAAATGACTACCAGGGAATAGAGAACCGGCAACAAAGCAAACTTCGAGGTAACGGCCAGGTATGCCCCCACGGGAGCAAGGGAAAGCCCTAATCCCAGAATCAGATGACTCCAGGTTGTGAATGTTTTGGTAAAACTATAGCCTAAAATGATCAGCAGGGCAACGGGAGACAATTTAAAAACCAACGGATTGATGAACCATGCTGCCGCCATAAACAGAAGCGATGAAACGATGGTGAGATGCAACGCCGATTTGGGTCGGATAATCCCGACCGGAATTTCACGGAGTGCTGTCCGTGGATTCTTCCCGTCAATTTCCCTGTCAACATACCGGTTAAATGCCATGGCAGCCGTTCGCGCAAAGACCATGCAGAGAATGACAGCAATAAAAATACTCCAGGAAAAAGGATACTGATCGTGCCGTACTGCCAGGAAAAATCCGATGATGGCAAAGGGCATGGCAAAAACGGTGTGGCTGAACTTAACCAGCGAAAGATAGTTGAGCAGACGTGGTCTCTGATTCATAATCCTTGCTGAAGAAGTTGCTCATAAATACGGTAACTTTCGTCATCAAAGGCAACAAAAATTACCTCTTCGGGAAGATCATGCGTTTCCGCAAACTGCCGCACTTCCCTCACAGCAATGGCAGCGGCTTTATCTTTCGGATATCCGTATACACCGGTACTTATACCGGGAAAAGCAATCGTTCTGATTTGGTGCTGGTTTGCCAGAAAGAGGCTGTTGCGGTAACAGGATGCCAGTTTTTCCGGTTCCCCGTATGAACCTCCATTCCAGACAGGGCCTACCGTGTGAATAACAAACCGCGCAGGAAGGTTATACCCTTTGGTAATGCGCGCCTCGCCAACAGGACAACCTCCTATGGTACGGCATTCTTCCAGAAGCTGTGGGCCAGCGGCACGGTGGATAGCTCCGTCAACACCCCCTCCGCCAAGCAAACTCGTATTGGCTGCATTGACGATGGCATCGGCAGAAACTTTTGTTATATCACCTTTTATCAGACCAATTTTCATTGTTTATTGCCTGATTACCGCACCGAGTTCTTTTTCATAAGCCGTCATAAGTTTTCTCATTACGGCATCAATTTCTTCATCGGTCAGAGTCTTTGACGGATCCCTGAGCACATAAGTGATGGCATAGGATTTCTTCCCGGCACCTATCTTTTCCCCTTTATAGACATCGAAAAGATTCATCTTCTGCAGAAGCTTCTTCTCTGTTCTGAAGGCGAGGTCCCTCAGCTGGGCGTAAGTTACCTTTTCGTCGAGCACCATTGATAAATCGCGACGCACTTCGGGGAACCGGGGGATTTCACGGTACACCACAAAATGATCCTTAACCAGGTTCATCAGGGCATCCCAATGGAAATCGGCATAAAAGACCGGGGCTTTGCAGTCAAATTCTGCCGTCAGTTGTGCATTCACCTCACCAAACTCAACTACCACCGTTTCGTTCACCATGTATTTCAGACCATATTCAAACAGATCGTTCCTTACCTCCCCGTTACCCAGATGTTCCGGATCAAAACCCAGCCTCTGCAGAATGGCCGAAACCCAGCCTTTCAGGAAAAAGAAATCAACAGGCTGTTCCGGAGTAGTCCAGTTTTTCTCGCTCCGGTTGCCGGTAGCAAAAAGGGCCAGGTGGAGATATTCCGAGTATTTTGAAAGGGGGTTTTCCGCTTTCTCTTCCGGATGGTAGAAATAAACTTTTCCGACCTCATAGAGGAGCAGGTCCGGATTCTTCCTGTTCCGGTTGTATCGTATTGCCTCAAGTCCGCCATAAAGAAGGCTCTGCCGCATGCAGTCGAGGTCGCTGCTCAAAGGATTCAGAATGCGGACAAGGTTTTCAGCCGGAAAGGCTTTGTTTTTCTCATAATATGCTGAACGGGTGAGTGAGTTGGACATAATTTCTGTAAAACCGGCACCCGTCAGATAATCGCAAATGGTATGGGTTATTTTTTCCTTATCAGGTTTGGCAACATAGGATAAGGTAGCATGAACACGCTCAGGAATTTCAACATTGTTAAAGCCATAGATGCGAAGCACTTCCTCGACGATATCTGCTTCACGCTGGACATCAACCCTGTAAGGAGGAACCCTTAGCAGCATGTCGTTTCCCTTTTCTGACAAAATTTCTATATCAAGGGAAGCGAGGATCTGACGAAGGGTGTCTTCTGGAATTTCCTTTCCAATCAGGCTATAGATTCTTTTCAGGTTAACAGCTACTTCGGCGTTCACGGCCGGAGCAGGGTATTCATCAACAACAGGACCTGTGATAGTTCCGCCTGCAATGCTAGTTATTAACCATGCAGCCCGCTGAAGGGCATAGGGAACCATGTTAGGGTCAGTGCCTCTTTCAAAGCGGAACGAAGCATCAGTTGCCAGTCCAAGCCGACGGGCCGTTCGCCGTATGGTCCGGGGATCAAACCATGCGCTTTCAAGAAAAATATTCGTTGTTTCGTCGCTGATACCCGAAAGCAGACCGCCGAAAATGCCGGCCAGAGCCATGGGTTCTGCCGTATTGCAAATCAGAAGATCGTTTGCTTCAAGGGTACGCTCAACACCGTCAAGTGTAATGAACTTTGTTCCGGCAGGAAGATTCTTCACCACAACCGTATTTCCCTGAATTTTATCGGCATCAAATGCATGGAGCGGTTGTCCTGTCTCGTATAAGACATAGTTGGTTATATCGACCACATTGCTGATTGGATTCAGGCCGACTGCCCTCAGTCTGTTCTGAAGCCAGGCGGGCGAAGGGCCTACTTTTACACCGCGGATGTACCAGCCGGCATACCGGCGGCATCCTTCCGTATTTTCAATAACCACTTTAACAGGTGGTTCAGCTCCGGAAACCGGCAGACGGGGCAATTCCGGAAGCCCTGCCTTCACGGGCGATGATAAGCTCAGCCGGGCTGCCAGATCACGGGCAATGCCGTAATGCGAAGCCGCATCAATGCGATTCGGCGTTAAGCCGATTTCATAAACCGTGTCAGTGGTTACACCAAAATATTCCGATGCCGGAGTGCCGGGAACTGCTTTCTGATCGAGCACCATAATGCCCTCATGGGATGTTCCCATACCGGCTTCATCCTCAGCACAAATCATCCCTTCGGATTCTTCACCACGGATTTTGGTCTTCTTTATCTCAAATGTTTCATTTCCGGAAAAAATTTTTGCCCCGGGCAGGGCCACAAGTACTTTCTGGCCTGCTGACACATTGGGAGCCCCGCAAACGATTTTCAGCGGCGCCCCGGCACCAATGCTCACCGTTGTAAGCGATAATTTGTCGGCATTGGGATGTTTGACACAGGTCAATACTTCGCCTATCACAAAATTCTGCAAACCACCCTTAACTGATTCCCATGTTTCCATTGATTCCACTTCCAGCCCCAGATCCGTCAGAATTTCAGCCAGACGGGCCGGATCAAGATCAAAGGGAAGATAATCACGAAGCCAATTGTAGGAGATCTTCATTGCAAATTCCTTTCCTGAAAACTATTTTTTTAATAACAGCCGCAAATCTAAGAAAAATGACTGTTATTTAACCAGATCCGGTTGAAAAACTCTCTTCCGGTTAACAGCAGATTGCCTATATTTGCCCGTGATGAAGTGAACAGGTCAGAGCCAGGTCTTCTTTAACCTGCAGACCGGTGGTTTAACCTGTTTGGCAAATGACAGATAAATGGTATGTCAGAACGGTTAATACTTGTAACAAACGATGACGGGATTCATGCGCCGGGGCTTCAGGCCCTGATTCATGTGGCACAGACATTCGGCCGCGTCCTGGTCATAGCCCCGCATGAAGGCCAGAGTGGCATGTCGCATGCCATAACAGTAAAATATCCTATACGGATTGAAAAATTGTCGGAAGAAGAAAAACTGACAGTTTACTCCTGCACAGGAACCCCCGTGGACGGCGTAAAGCTGGCCATCAACCGCCTGGCCGGCAGACCTCTGACCATGGTTCTTTCCGGCATCAATCATGGAGCAAATTCCTCGTCGAGCATTGTGTATTCAGGAACCATGGGAGCCGTTCTGGAAGGATGCATCAACGGCATACCTTCCATAGGCTTTTCTCTGCTTGACTTTTCGAAGGAAGCCGATTTCAGCACAGCTATCCTTTACGCCAAGCATATTGTTTCGCGCGTGCTTGAAGAAGGCCTTCCTTCAGGCACCTGCCTGAATGTGAACATACCCCGCAACAACGGAGAACCGATAAAAGGAATAAAAATATGCCGGCAAAACAAGGGCCTCTGGAGGGAAGAATTCGACCGGCGCATTGATCCACAGAACCAGGAATATTACTGGCTTACCGGCGAATTCCATAACCTGGAGCCTGAGGCAGACGATACCGATGAATGGGCCCTCGCCCACCGTTATGTGTCGGTAGTTCCGGTTAAAATTGATCTTACTGATTATCAGTTTATCAACAGAATTAAACACTGGGAAAATCATACACCATGAAATCGAAATTTGACCGGCTCAGCCTGGGATTCTTTCTTGGAATCATTGTCCCGATTATTACCCTGATAGTGGTTTATTTTGCACGTTTTGAAACCTATACGTTCCCTTCTTTCATCCGAACGCTCGTTGCCCTGCATGCACTGCCTGCCCTGCTGAGTCTGACGGTAATTCCCAACCTGCTGGTGTTTTTTATTTTTATCTGGACCAACCACCTCTATGCAGCAAGAGGTGTTCTGGGAGCCACCATTGTTGCCGCACTGATTATTATGTTGATTAAATACCTTATCGTCTGACCTTTCCATTTCAAAATCCATTGACCCGAAGATGAAATATTACCTCATAGCCGGAGAAGCATCAGGCGATCTGCACGGAGCAAACCTGATAAAAGCCCTGAAAAAAAATGACCCTGAAGGCATCTTCCGTTTCTTTGGTGGGGATCTGATGCAACAGGAAGGCGGCACCCTTGTAAAACATTACCGCGATACAGCTTTTATGGGAGTGGCGGCCGTTGCGGCAAACCTGGGGAAAGTCCTGAAAAATATGTCGCTTTGTAAAAAAGATTTGCTCTCGTTCAGTCCCGATGTATTGATCCTGATTGACTTTCCCGGTTTCAACCTTCACATGGCAGAATTTGCCAAAAAAAAAGGCATCCCTGTCGTTTACTATATTTCGCCGAAGATATGGGCCTGGAAAAAATCCCGGATCCATCAGATTAAGCAGTTCGTGGACAGGATGTTTGTTATTCTTCCTTTCGAAACATCCTATTACAGGGAGCGGGGCTACGAAGTGGAGTACCTTGGAAATCCCGTAGCCGATGCTGTATTTGCATGGGAAACGCACAAAACCTCATGGCCGGATTTTATTTCACGCAACCATCTGGAGGACAAACAAATACTTGCCCTGCTGCCGGGAAGCAGGAAGCAGGAAATTGCACTTTGCCTTCCCGAAATGATAGCAGCCGCCGCAAAATTTACCGGATACCAGATCGTCGTTTCGGCAGCGCCGGGCATTGATCCGGAATTTTACAGAAGTATTGAAGGCTGCCAGGCTCTGCCTCTTGTATCGGGCCAAACCTATGATCTGGTGCACCATTCTTCCGCCGCAGTGGTTGTATCGGGTACGGCAACACTTGAAACAGCGCTGATAGGAACGCCCCAGGTTGTGGTTTATAAAACCGGAAACCTGACCTATCATGTGGGAAAGCACTTTGTCAAAGTCCGGTTCTTTTCCCTGCCCAATATCATCATGGAGGAGGAAATTGTAAAAGAGCTTTTGCAGTTTGACCTGACGGAAAAAATTACCCGCGAGCTTGACCTACTTCTGAACAATACAGACTACCGCAACCGGATGCTTGGCAACTATGCCCGGCTGAAGGGAAAAATCGGACCACCGGGAGTTTCGGAGAGAGTCGCCGGCCGTATAAGAGACTTTCTAAAGGAAAAAATGCACCGCTGATGAAAGGCATCCGGATTCTGCTGTTTTTTCTTTCGGCCAATCTGACGGCCCAGGAAGTCAGCATCGGGCTTTTTTATGCCGATGCCATACAGTCCTTTACAGTTTCTCCCGTGCGCAGCAGGTATGTTCTGTTCATTGACAGCATACCATCTGACACCCTGCGACCGGGAAACATCCTGTACATCAGCCTGATGAATGACAAACTCAGCATTCAGAGACCCGACAATCCGCCGGTAGGTTGCCTTACCATTGAGCTCGAAGCCCTTGACACCAATGGTATTTTCAGCATCCGACCGGCATTCCCGGCAAAAGAAAAACGGCTTTATGACGACAACGTTCATTTCAGAGCCGACGTAAACCGTATTCTTGCTGTAAACCGGGTGCAGTTTGACAAATATATTGCAGGAGTGATTGAATCAGAAGGAGGAACAAAAGCCCACCCCGAGTATTACAAAGCACAGGCAGTACTTTGCCGCACCTATGCACTGGCCAATATTACCCGCCATAAGGAAGAAGGATTTGACCTGTGCGACGGTGTGCATTGCCAGGCCTACCTGAGCCGGAGCGATAAAAACGGGGAGATACTGAATGCCGTAAGGCAAACCCACGGGGAAGTTGCTGTATGGAATGATACCATACTGATTACCGCAGCTTTTCATTCCAACTGCGGCGGTGAAACCCAGAGCAGTACCGCAGAATGGGTGCTTGATATGCCCTATCTTCAACCCGTCAGAGACCCCTATTGCCGCGAATCGCGAAATGCCCGCTGGCAGAAAACTTTCACCCTCAGCGAATGGAAACAATATCTTACCGGAGCAGGTATTGTTCTTACTGACAGCTTCCCTCCTTCGCGGTTTAAATTCGTTCAGCTGCAAAGAAAACGCTTTTATCCGGCGGGAAACGATTCCTTACCCCTTCGTAAAATCCGCAATGATCTTGGCCTGCGTTCTTCCTTCTTCTCCGTCAGCTTCGTGCCTCCCGATAAGATTGTGCTTGATGGCCGCGGCTACGGTCACGGCATTGGACTCTGCCAGGAAGGGGCCATGCAAATGGCTTTGAAAGGATTTGACTACCGCGAAATTTTGTTTTTTTATTTTACCGGCATTTCCATAAAAAAATGGATTCAATAGTTCGCTTATATTTGCAAGCCTGAATAAAATAGACAGCCGGTTTGAAGAAATCAGAAAATGAAAGAAGCCGGCAGATTAACGAATTCTCCTATGAATGCCTTAATCGGAAAAGAGTTACGAAGCTTTTTCAGTTCCCTCACCGGGTACATTGCCATCATTGTTTTCCTTCTCACCAACGGGCTGTTGTTATGGGTCTTCCCAGGAAGCACGAATATCATGGACGGAGGTTTTGCCACCCTTGACAGTTTTTTCATGCTGGCCCCCTGGGTGTTTCTTATACTGATTCCGGCCATCACCATGCGCACCATCGCAGAAGAAAGGAAGACAGGCACAATTGAACTGCTCATTACCCGCCCCCTGAGCCTCTGGCAGATTATCCTGGCAAAGTATGCCGCTTCCCTTATGGTAGTCATCCTTTCCCTCCTGCCCGCTCTTATTTTCTTTTATTCGGTATATCACCTCGGCAATCCTCCTGGAAATATTGACATGGGCGGAACCTGGGGATCCTTCATCGGGCTCTTTCTGCTTGCTTCGGTGTATGCAGCCATTGGAATATTCTCCTCTTCACTTACCGAAAATCAGATAGTTGCCTTCCTCCTGTCCGCCGCCTTGTGTTTTTTTGTTTACACAGGTCTGGATCTTGTTTCTCAGATGCATCTGCCCGTTTTTTTGCAAAGCATCATACAATACCTTGGCATTGCTGAACATTACAGGAGTATGAGCCGCGGAGTGCTTGACTCCAGGGATCTTGTCTATTTTTTTGGAATCATTGCGCTTTTCATGGTATTTACCTATGAATCAATCAAAAACCGCAAATGGTAATGCGTAGTAAAAAGATACACCTCCCGGAAGAGTTTTTGTCAGGCAAATCGGCCGTTTTGTCTTACCTGATCCTGGGCATCATCATTATGCTGATGTTTCTTTCGCAGATATATTTTGTGCGCCTTGATCTTACCTCGGAAAAGAGATACACCCTCTCGCCCGTAACAAAAGAAACCCTGAAAAACATGCCCGGAATGGCTTTTATCAGGGTATACCTCGACGGAGACCTTCCTCCGGAGTTCATAAAAATGCGGAACAGCATCCGCGAAATGCTCGATGAGTTCCGGGTATATGCCGGCGACCGCATCCAGTATCAGTTTGTGAATCCCATGGCGGGGAAAACACCCCAGGCAAGAAAAAACTTGATGCAGGAACTGGTCAATAAGGGCCTTCAGGTTACCAATGTCCAGGCTACTGATGAAGAAGGCGGGAAATCAGAAAAATACATTTTTCCCGGAGCCATTATCACATACAAAAACACCGAAGTGCCCCTCAATCTTTTACAGAACAATCCGGGGCTGAGTGCTGAGGAAAACCTGAACAATTCCCTGCAATTGCTTGAATACAGGCTCATCAGCACCCTCCATACACTGGCTTCTGACACGGTTAAAAAGATTGCCTTCATTGAAGGACATGGTGAGTTCGATCAGTATCAAACGGCCGATATTTCAAGGGAATTATCGCTTTTCTTTCAGATTGACCGCGGAAAAATCAATGGCGTTGCCGGTTGCCTTGATCAGTATGTTGCCGTTATCATAGCCGGACCAACACAGCGCTTCAGTGAGGCCGACAAATTTGTTCTCGACCAGTATCTTATGCAGGGCGGGAAGATCCTCTTTTTTATCGACGGAGCCCGCATCAGTCTGGATAGCCTTCACGAATCCGCATCCGTTGCCCTGATGAACGATGTTAATCTGGACGATCAGTTGTTCCGTTACGGGGTCAGAATCAATCACAATCTGATTCAGGACATTCAGTGTGCCCTGATCCCGGTAAACACTGCCGTAGAAGGGCAGGCTGCCCGTTTTGTTCCCTTTCCGTGGTATTACTTCCCATTGCTTATACCCCGGCAGGATCACCCGGTTACCCGCACCATCAATCTGGTGCGATCTGAGTTTGCCAGTTCCATCGATACCCTTGCAGCAGCCAGCCTCCGAAAAACGATACTGCTTACCACCTCCCCTTTCACAAAGGTTTCCAATCTGCCCAATTATGTATCGCTTGAACAGGTGCGTAACGCACCCCGTAAAGAGGAATTCAACAGACAAAATCTGCCTGTGGCGGTTTTGGTTGAAGGCAGTTTCCCTTCTGTATTCCGGAACCGGATGCTCGAAGGACTGGGTATAAAAGGATCCTATCAGTTCAGGCCATCCGGACAATCCGGAGCAATTGTCGTTGTGTCGGATGCTGACATTATACGGAATGAAGTCCGGTTTGATGCCCGCGGCCCGCTGATTTCCCCCGCCGGCTTCGACCGGTACACCAATCAGATTTTTGGCAACAGGGAATTTGTGGTAAATACGCTGAATTACCTTACCGATGCATCAGGAATCATTCAACTGCGCAACAAGGAATTCAGGCTGCGTGTGCTCGATCGCAACAAGGTACGCAACGAACGGACAAAATGGCAAATCATCAATACGGTAGTACCTTCACTGATCATAGCTCTGGCCGGTATTTTACAGTATTATATCAGAAAAAGAAAATACGGAAGGCAAGCAGGCTGATAACATGCTTTTGCCTTGCTTTCTATAAAACAACTTGCGGACTGATAGCAAGCAACATAACAAACTACCGGGTTGGAAATACTGATGCATGATTGCCCTGTCCTGCTTAATAAGATCCTCCGAACGGAAAATCCAAACTCTTATCCCAGACCAGGAAACTTAACTCCATATTTTGATGCAATTTTAACAATCCTTTTCACATTTGGCGGACCCTGCGGGCGGGGAGGAATTGTGAGAGCTTGGGCCGGTTCACTCATTTCCTTAAAATATTCTTCAAATCCACCAGGGGAAAGTTGGATCAATACTTCAGCTTGATCAGTCTGAACCTGGAAAGAATGCTGAATATTGCGCGGCAGAAAGATCCAATCACCACGCCTTGCATTAAACACCTCATTGCCGACCGTGTAATTTATCTCTCCATCGAGTATGTAAAAGGATTCATCTTCCTTTGTATGAATATGAGGTGGTGGTTCCAGACCTTTTATTTCATATCCATGAATCAATGAAAAAGCACCGGACGTATCCTTACTTGAAATCAGAATACTCATTAAATGGCCAATGTACCAGTAGGAATTGTTTAGTCCAGGACTGGCCATTTTTGGAGCAACATAGCCTGGCTCAGCAAGCTCAGGTTCCCTTGAGGAAAGTAATCCTGCAGCAAAAGGTAAAATACCTGCTGCGGAAAGCCGGGTCAAAAAGACTTTTCTGTTCATAATTTTTTTTTAATTAAACTAAATCTAAAGATCAAAAATAATACTTAAATTTGCTTATGTCAAGTACTTACAATTTGGTCAGGTACCTACTATTTGTATATTAATACCTGATTATCTGTATTATATAAAAATTAAAAAAAATAAAAATGGACACATTGCATGAAGAATTGTTAAGGAATTGCCCGGTTCAACACTCCTTAAAATTCATCGGAGGCAAATGGAGAATAGGAATAATATGGAGTATGAGATCAAATTGCCGGAGATTTGGTGAACTTAAAAGAGACGTTTTAGGCATAACTGAAAAAATGCTTATCCAGGAGTTACGGCATTTAGAAAGCTTGGGAGTGATTTGCAGAAAGGCTTATAACGAGATACCACCAAAAGTTGAATACAGTTTGACAGAAAGAGGCAAAACACTAATACCCTTACTTGAGAATATAATTTTATGGGGATATTCTGATATGAGGACAAACAAAACTGTCATGAAATAAACGGCATGATAGGCATTGTGATCATGCAAGAATTATTATCAGCAGATACGCTGAATCTTGATCTTGAATTCGCATTTCACATAAGGAATGCATGGCTCAACTGAGCTGCCTGAAAGCTTGCTTTTCGTTTATATCCCAATGTTCTGAATCCGGAATACAAACAGTAAAAATGTTGCTAAGATGGAATCTTGGTAACTTCTTTTGTTGAAAAATTTATTTTATGGTCAGGCACATAAACTACCCGATTCTGTTTCAGAACAACCAGTTCAGCCCGATATAAATTCCCATTTTACCGTCTTCAGGATTAACTGCGTGCGCAACATCGGCCGCCACAATGAAATTCTCGTTGAGAGCAATGTGAAACCCTCCTCCTAATCCACTGTGCAGACTTTCTTTTTTGTTGGAAAAAAACGGCTGTAACTCAGCGGGAGGTTCGGCAGCCAGCTTGTACTTGTTTACCACCATTCCTCCATCATAAAATGCGCTTAAGGCCAGGTAAATATTCTGGTTCAGCCATACAGTGCGCAGGAACTTCCAGCGAAGCTCAAGATTTCCAAAGGCAACGCCATCCCCTACTACCCGGTTTCGCATTACTCCCCGTATCGTTTTGTTTCCGCCAAAACCATCACGTGTATAATCAGGTGCTGTATTGTAAGCAAACGGAAGCATATAAAACGGTATGGTTCCGGCAAGTTTCCCCTGATAACTTAAACGGTAAGCAAAAGAAAGCACCTTGGGCACGAGGGTAAAATATTGCCTGTGGGTAAGTATCAGGCGAATGTAAGCATAATCTCCGTTCCCGAGAAACGATGGCGCCATAAGCAACTGAGCTTCAGTCCATATTCCCTTCATAGGCCCGCGCTCATGATCCCGGGTATCATAAACAATTCCGGCTTTCAGCAACGTGTTATTACCGCCTTTGGCCTGATCTGCAGGTATGAGGCCGGCTTCAACATAACGGTCGTACAAAAGGGCAGTATCAGGCAGCATTTCATCGGGATCTTTGCCTTTATTCAGCTTGTCAATATCAACCGTACCAAGTTTCAAATGGCTGTATTCGATTCCGGCTAGCCAGCGCAGCTTGTCTGTTCCCAGCGGCCCCTGCAGGTCAAACTTGGCCCGCAACTGTTTCCTGCCCATGCGGTAAAACATTCGCGAAATATAGCTGTCACTTTTATCATCCATCAAAGCACTGTTAAAGACAGCCTCATACCCGTTAAATCCGTAAAAATCGAGCGCCTGTTCGGTCAGATAGCTCAGTTCCGCAGTGGTCCTTATTCCAGGAATTAAATGTTCTGAATCATACTGTAACATATTGATGCCGCTTCCTTTGGTATACCGGGACCATTCCAGGTAAAAATCATGCAGATACCGCGGATAGGTACTTCCATCACCATAATAATAAAACTCCGTTACAATGCCATACTGAAAGCCCAGATCGCTGTTGTATGTAATGGCAGGCACGGCTCCAAAGGTCCAGCCTTTCTTTATGGTGCTTTTTTTAGCCGGAATACTGTCATCCTGGGCTGAGGCCATAGCAAAATTCATCAGAAAACCCAGGCAAAGCAACAATGAGGTTAGGTTTTTCATAATGCCGGTTTTAAGGTTCGCTTGCCCAAATTAAAGAATATTTTCTGAGTTGCCATATGCGGTCTTGCGTTTATTTTTTATATTGGATGCAAATTCCGGAATTTTACACCAGTTCCTTATAAAACTCCTGGTCATGAAAAAAACAACTCGCATTCTCCGTATTGTTCTGATTGTGATTTTGTTACTTGTTCTGATCGGAACCATGTTCATCCGTCATTTAAGGCAAATGGCCCTTCCTGACTATAGCAGGAACATTCCTCTCAAAGGATTGTATGACTCGGTGGAAGTAATCCGTGATTCACTTGGCATTCCTCATGTTTTTGCCAAAAATGAACATGATCTTTACATGGCGGTAGGATACATTCTTGCCCAGGACCGCATGTGGCAGATGGATCTGTTGCGGAGGGTCACTACCGGCCGCCTATCGGAGATCTTCGGCAGTTCATTTGCTACTACTGATCAGTTGCTGAGGGCATTACGGTATTCCGACAAATCGAATCGCATTCTCGACAGCTGCAGTGCCGAACTGAAGACAGCTCTTCTCTCCTTCAGCGAAGGGGTCAATCAGTATCTGCAACATCAGGGGACCAAACTTCCTCTCGAATTCAGACTGCTTGGTTACCAACCCGAACCATGGGAACCTGTTCATTCGCTCAATCTGATTGGCTACATGGCCTGGGACCTGAAGTCGGGATGGAGCGAAATTATGGTCAATGAGATCGTGGCAAAGGTAGGCGATAGCCTGGCTTCGCAAATCATTCCCTCAATGAACTGGTATAAATCGTTTATTTATAACAATCTGCCTGCTGTATCAGGCCTGGCCTCTGAAATAATCAGGACAGACAGGTTCCTCGAAGAATCAGGGTTGCAGGTGTTCAAAGGAAGCAATAACTGGGTGGTTTCCGGAAAGAAAACTGCTTCAGGAAAGCCCATGCTGGCCAACGACATGCACCTTTCGTTCGGAATTCCCGGAATCTGGTACCAGATGCAGCAGATTATACCCGGAAAACTGAATGTTACAGGGGTGGTCTTACCCGGCCAACCGTTGGTTATTTGCGGTCATAACGACAGCATTGCCTGGGGAATGACCAATGCCTATGTTGACAATGTTGATTTCTTTTTGGAAACAGTAAATCCTCAGGATACCAATCAGTACCTTTTCAACGGAAACTGGCGGAAGATGGAAATCCGCAAAGAAAAAATACGCACCAAGGAAGGAACGGAAATAGAAAGAATTAACCGATTCACCCACCGTGGGCCTGTTGTGTCATCATTTAAGGGTTTCGGCGATAAGGTTGTTTCCATGCATTGGCCAGGAGATGAATACAGCAACGAAATGCGCACGGTTTATCTTCTGAACCATGCTCATAACTGGAAAGACTTTACCAATGCCGTATCAACATTTCTTGCCGTAAGTCAGAATATTGTCTATGCCGATGTTTCAGGAAATATTGGAATGTTTTATGCGGCCGGTATCCCCATTCGTAAGGAAGCATCCAGGTTAGGTTTCAGGCCCGGAGATACGGATGCATATGACTGGAAAGGGTTTGTACCATCAAAAGACCTGCCGTATGTATTCAACCCTCCTTCAGGGTATGTGGCATCAGCCAATAACCGGCCTGCAGGTGACGATTTTCCCTGGTTCATCGGACGATGGTTTTCTCTTCCCTACAGGTACGACAGGATTTGCCAGCTTCTCGATTCGGCTGACAAAATGAACACGGATGATTTCGTACGTATTCAGACCGACGAAACTTCCCTGATGGCAAAAGAAATGCTGCCGGGCATTCTTTCTTCTGCCGGTCAGGCCGAAAACCTTTCTGCCCTGGAAAAACAGATCCTCGATACGTTAACAAGATGGGATGGAACCATGCGGGCTGACCAGACTGCTCCCCTGGTCTTTGAAACCCTGTACCAGCATCTGTTCAGGCTTTTGCTGGCCGATGAAATGGGCGACACCCTGTTCAGAAAATATTATGAGGAATCGTCAATGCCCAAATTTGCCGTGTATGCTATTTGGAGGAATCCCTGTTCCGCATGGTGTGACAATGTGAATACACCTGACCGGAAAGAAACCTTGTCAGATATCATACGGTTAGCATTTCATCAGTCTGTTGACTCCCTCCGCAATATGCTGGGCGATGATATCAGCAGGTGGAAATGGGGCGAAGTTCATACGCTTACGCTGGCGCACCCCCTGGGAAAAGTGGCTCTTCTGGATAAACTTTTCAGGCTGAACCGGGGTCCTTTCCGCACCGGTGGGAGCTTCCACACTGTCCGGCCCTATTCCTACTCCTTCGGAACACCATTTACCGCAAACCATGGAGCATCGGAAAGGCATATATTCGACCTTTCCAACTGGGATAATTCGCTTACTGTTATTCCTACCGGAAATTCAGGAATACCCGGAAGCCCTTTCTACTGCAACCAAACCAGCCTTTATATCAGCGATGCATACCATCCTGATGTGTTTTTTCCCGAAAGGGTAAGGGGAAAGAAAATGGTATCGAACGTTTTCCTGCCGGTGCAAACCAAATAACGACAATAGAAAAAGTTCTAATAACCCAGCACCCAGGCCCTGGCATTAACAGTGTTCCTGTAATGATTCAGGTTGTCAAGGGCTTCTTTCTGGGTAGTATAGGAAGTGCAGCTCACGGCGTACATATTTTTCCTTGTTCGGGGAATTTTGGTTGATTCATATCCCTTTTGCTGAAGAAACTGCACGTATTTATCAGCATTGCTTTCGTTACGGAACGATGCCACAATTATATAATACTTCCTGGCAGGAGGAAGAGTCTGCTGAACCGGCAGGGGTTCTGCAACCGGAGAAGGTACCGTATCCTGCACCGAAATTTCAACCGGAGGCTTCTTGTGGAAAAACCGGGCAAATACCGATTTAACCCCCGGCACAACCTGGTGCCTGAAAACTATGAGACTGGCTGCTGCAAGTATGATGACAACAACAGCGATAATCCAGCCGGCTGAAGATTTTCCGCCGGTTGATGAAGGGGCTGGTTGTGTTCCCATATTATGGTTATTAGGATTGATAGTACGAAGTTATGTAAAAAATTATAAATCATTACAATAGATTACCAACAACCTTCTTTCAGGTCCTTTCCTGAATTGTGAAAATCCCGGTGAATACAATTGGTTCGCAGATTTTTTGTGACTCATATTCTGCCTGTCAGAGTGAATTTATTCATATACCAATCTGTTAATTGAAGAATTTTTATTTACTTTAAACTGGTGAAAAAGTTGTTTCTGTTTGAGCCAGGATAATGCTTTTTCTCTTTTCATTCACTAAAAATTGCTTTGCATGAACGACCGAAAAGTTTTGGGAATTGATGTTGGAGGATCAGGAATAAAGGGTGCCATCATCGACACAAAGACAGGGAAAATGGTCACTGACAGGCACCGCATTGTCACGCCTTTGCCGGCAACACCTGACGCAGTTGCGGATGTCATCTATCAGCTGGTAAAGCACTTTAAATGGAAAGGCATTGTCGGATGTGGTTTTCCTGCCGCCATACGGAATGGAATTGCATGCACCGCCGCCAATATTGACAAGACCTTTATTGGCACCAACGTTGATAAATTGTTTTCATCGGTTTCCAAATGCAAGGTATATACAGTTAATGACGCGGATGCGGCAGGTATTGCCGAAATGAAATTTGGTGCCGGAAAAAAGCAGAACGGAGTAGTCATCCTTATTACGGTGGGAACAGGAATCGGCACAGTTATTTTTACGGGCAGAAAGCTGCTACCCAACACCGAACTCGGGCATATTTACCTTCCCAACGGGCAGGAAGCGGAGCGGTTTGCTTCGGATGCAGTACGGAAAAATGAAGACCTTGACTGGGCTTCCTGGACACCTCGCTTCAATATGTACCTGGAATACATGGAAAATCTCTTCTGGCCCGATTGTTTTATTATTGGCGGAGGCATCAGCAAGAAAGAAGAGTCCTTCAGAAAATTCCTCACTGTTCGCACACCGGTAGTTATGGCTGAGCTGAAGAACAATGCCGGCATGGTAGGTGCGGCGGTATATGCCCGCATGAAACATACAAAGTAATCCGATTGTCTATCTGCTAAATTCCAACGCTATGCATCCCGAATATGAAGTTCCCGTTTTGGGGAAACGCCTGGTCAGGTCGCCTCTTAATCTTTCCAAATCAGCAGGAGATGGAGTCTATGATTTTGTAACGGACGAAGACCGTATTCTGATGGATGCCACTCTGAAAAATTTTCAGGCATGCGCCACTTCCGGCACAGAACCCATATCGTTCGAAAAGGCAGGCCCCAGGGAATTTTTATTTTTCGAACCTGCCAAAACCAAAGCTGCCATTGTTACCTGCGGCGGGCTTTGCCCGGGACTGAACAATGTAATACGCGGACTGGTCATGACATTATGGTACCGCTATGGCGTTAAACGAATTATCGGAATACAATATGGCTATGAAGGATTCATTTCCAGTTACAACCATCCGTTTATTGAACTGACTCCCGATATTGTGGAAAATATTCACCTTTCCGGAGGGACCATCCTGGGCTCTTCCCGCGGAGAGCAGAGCACGGAAGAAATTGTGGACGCTCTCGAGATTATGAATGTTAATATCCTTTTCACTATCGGAGGTGACGGAACATTACGGGGTGCCCAGGCTATTTATGAAGAAATCAAAAAAAGAGGTCTCAAAATTTCCGTGGGAGGCATACCGAAAACGATTGATAATGACATTGAACTGATTGACCGTTCTTTTGGTTTTGAAACTGCTTCCTCCATAGCCAATGACATCATCCGGTCGGCCCATAACGAAGCAACCGGTGCTTACAACGGGATAGCCCTCATTAAGCTGATGGGAAGGGATTCAGGCTTTATTGCCGCCAATGCAGCCCTTTCCAACCAGGAAGTCAATTTTGTTCTTATACCGGAACTCGATTTTGATTTATACGGAGGAAGAGGGTTTCTGAAAGTCCTCAGAAAACGTCTGGAAGAACGACACCATGCGCTGGTGGTCGTAGCCGAAGGAGCCGGCCAACACCTGTTTGAAGACAGTACGGTTAAGAAGGATGCCTCCGGCAACATCCTTCATAAAGACATCGGATTGTTTCTTAAGGAAAAGATTCAGGAAGAATTTGACCATAAGAAATTCCCCTATACCCTGAAATACATCGATCCAAGCTACATTATCCGTTCCGCACCGGCCAATGCAAACGACAGCAAATTCTGCCTGCAGTTATCACAGAATGCGGTTCATGCGGCTATGGCAGGTAAAAGCGGATTTGTGGTAGGACACTGGAATAACGAATTCACTGTTTTGCCAATACCCGTGGCCGTAAAGAAACGTAAAAAAATATCCCTTGAAAGTGAATTATGGTATAACGTGCTCGAAACAACAGGACAGCCTGTGAGTATGAAAAACTGAGCACAAAAAATCCGGAGGTACTAAACGATACCGGAAAATCCCCAGAAAGCCATAGCCAGCAGTCCTGCCAGCAGAAGCGAAATCGGGAAACCTTTCATTGCTCTGGGCACATTCAGCAAATCGAGTTGTTCCCTGATACCCGCCATAAGTATAAGAGCAAAGGTAAAACCGGCTGCCATGGATGCTCCGTAAACTACGCTTTCCAGAAGATTGAAATTTTTCTTAATAGCCAGCAGGGTAACACCCAGCACAGCACAGTTGGTTGTAATGAGTGGCAGATAAATGCCCAGAGCCTGGTATAATGAAGGGTTTACCTTTTTCAGAATGATTTCAACCACCTGTACAAGAAAAGCGATGACCAGAATGAAACTGATCGTCTGCATAAACTCAATATGCAGGGGAATCAGAAGATATTGCTGAACCAGGTAGGTAACCAGATTGGCCAATGACATAACGAAAATTACGGCAGCTCCCATGCCCACCGATGTATTGATTTTACCCGATACTCCGAGAAACGGACAGATTCCGAGAAACTGGGTAAGTACCACATTGTTTACCAGCAGGGCAGCTATGACAATAATTACGTATTCCATATGCAGCTGTAATTGATTAAAGTGACAATTTTTTCTTTATGATATTGACCAGCGCCACCATATAGCCATAGGTTATAAAAGCACCGGGTGCAAGAATGAAAATGAGTATGGTGCTGGCGCTTTCCGAAACAAGCTTTATATTGAATATGGAGCCGTTTCCGAGAATTTCCCTGATCGAAGCAAGCAAAGTAAGAGCAACAGTAAATCCAACCCCCATGCCCAGTCCGTCAAGAATGGCCGGTACAGGAGTGTTTTTCTGGGCAAAAGCTTCAGCCCTTCCCATAATGATGCAGTTGACGACAATCAGAGGAATAAAAATACCGAGCGCCTGATAAAGATCGGGAACAAATGCTTTCATTACCAGATCAACAATGGTAACAAAGGTGGCAATAATCACAATGAAAGAAGGAATCCGCACCTTATCGGGAATCAGATTCCGCAGTAAGGAAATTAGCAGGTTCGACGAAGTAAGTACAAAGGTTGTAGCCAGTCCCATACCTATTCCGTTGAAGGCAGAGGTAGTAACCGCCAGGGTGGGACAGGTACCCAGTACTATTACAAAGGTGGGATTTTCCTTAAGTAATCCGTTCGTGAAGTAGGAAAGCTTGCTCATTTCTCAGTAAATTTCAGGTTCGTCTGTTATTGCTTTGTCATTTCACCTGTATGCGTTGCGGCTGAGACGGAATCGACCTCATGGGACTGCAAACCCTTCCGGATTTTTCCGAAAACCACCCATGCTTTTGATATCCCATCGCATACTGCCCTGCTCGTTATTGTTGCCGCTGAGATAGCATCCACATCTCCTCCGTCCTTTTTTACTTTCAGCTTAAAGGTTTCTGGGTTTTTCCCAAGAAACTGATTTCTGAATTTGGGTTCAGACATTTTGGTGCCAAGTCCGGGGGTTTCCTTATGAGCAAACCCCGTTAAATTGTTGATCCGGCCATCGGGGGTAAAACCGACCACGAACTTGATCAATCCGCTGAATCCCTTTGTTGTGTATGTTTCCACCACAATGCCGGTCAAGGTATCTTCTGCAAATCCCAGGGAAGCTGTCAATGTGTCACCTTCACTTACCGGTTCCTTGATTACAGCGAGGGAGTCAAACGGAGGAATTGCTTCCCGAATCGCTTTCTCCCTTTTTACCTGATCGGTTCTGGCAATAAGATCTTTTGTCTTGAGGTATACAAACGACAAGGCTCCGCTCATCAGCATGGCAATCAATGTGAGTGCCAGAAACATGTTTCTGAGGTTTGATTCCGGTTTAGGCATGACGCACCTCCTCTCCAAAACGCCCTGGTTTAATATAGCGGTTAATTAAAGGAACAAAAGCATTCATGAACAGAATAGCAAAAGATACTCCTTCGGGATAAGCCCCCCAAACCCTGATAACGACTGTCACAATTCCAATTCCAATAGCATAGATGATCATACCTGGTATAGACATAGGGGAGGTTACATAGTCGGTAGCCATATATATTGCTCCCAGAAGAAGTCCTCCGGTTAAAAGATGGAAAAGCGGATCAGCATACCGTGAGGGATTGACAAGCCACAGAATAGTAGTAAAAGCGGCTACCGTAAGGATAATGGTAACAGGAATGTGCCATGTAATTACACGCTTCCAGAGGAGATAAATAAAACCAAGCAACAGGGCTCCGGCGGCTATTTCTCCGAGCGAGCCTCCCATATTGCCAATGAAAAGCTGCTGATAATCGGGCATAGCCGAAGCATGCATCAGCTCCGTCACACTCGACCCATTCCTTATCCCTTCTTTCAGAATCCCCAGTGGTGTTGCACCTGTAACAGCATCGGCATAACTGGTTTCGAATCCCTTTGGCAAAGGCCAGGTAGTCATCTGAACCGGGAAGGAAATCAAAAGAAAAACCCTGGCAACAAGAGCCGGATTGAAGGGATTGTTTCCCAGGCCCCCGAAGCTCATCTTGGCAATTCCAATGGCTACCAGTGCACCAAGAATAATTATCCATACAGGAAGGTTGGCCGGAACATTAAAGGCCAGTAACACACCGGTAACCACAGCGGAACCATCGTCAACGGTGGGCTTTACCTTCATCACAAAGCGCTGTATAATATATTCAAACAGCACACAGGAAGCAACAGAAATGGCGGTAACCAGAACGGCCGCATAACCGAAAAACCATACAGATACCAGAAAGGCAGGAATCAGGGCAATTACCACATGCATCATCAGTTTGCGGATGCTGTAGTCACCCGAAATATGGGGCGATGGGGATACAATAAGTTTCTGATTCATTTTCTATTTTCTTGAACGAATTATCTTATTAACCTCAGATTTACCCAAACGGATATAATCAAGCAAAGGCCTGTCAGAAGGGCATATATAACTGCAGGAACCACACTCAATGCAATCCATAACCCTCTCATTTTCCATGCGATCAAAATATCTTCGTTCGCTCATGGCCATCAGGAGATAGGGTTCCAGCCCCATAGGACATGCCTGGACGCATTTGGCGCAACGAATGCACACCTTCATTTCGCGACGCCGGGATTCTTCAAGAGGCATAACCAGTATGCCCGAGCATCCTTTCCCTGCAGGAATATCCGTTGACGGGAGAGCTTTACCCATCATTGGACCACCATAAAGTACCTTGCCGGTATTCTGTGGTAACCCTCCCGCTGCCTCAATCAGTTTTTCAATCGGTGTACCAATCCTTACCAGAAAATTTCCGGCATTTGGCAGTTGTTTTCCCGTAACCGTAACGACCCGCTCAATCAGCGGTTTGTTCTTCTGAACAGCTTCGTATATGGCATAGGTAGTCCCGACATTTACCACTACGGTTCCAACATCAATGGGAAGTTTCCCTGACGGTACCTCCCGGCCCGTAACAGCTTTGATCAGTTGTTTTTCGCCTCCCTGCGGATATTTCACCCGAAGTGGAACAACAGAGATGCCAATATGCCGCATAGCCAGGTCGCGGAAAAGCTTTATGGCATCGGGTTTATTGGCTTCGATACCCACAAAAGCCTGATTAACTCCCAGTACTTTCATGAGGATTTTAATGCCGGTAAAAATTTCAGGACCTTTTTCCAGCATCAGCGCATGGTCGCTTGTGAGAAATGGCTCGCATTCCACTCCGTTGATGATAACCGACTCAGCCTTTCTTCCCCTGGGAATGGTCAGCTTAACATGGGTTGGAAACGTTGCCCCTCCCATACCAACAATGCCTGCCGCAGCAATTTTCTTCAGGATTTCCTCAGGCTGAAGATTGATATCGGGTTTGTGCTGGGGAGTTCGGTCAATTTCTTCCATCCATTCATCGCCTTCGGTCTGGATACTGATGGTCATTTTTCGGTAACCACCGGCATCCATCATCAGGTCCACCTTGCTGACCGTACCTGAAACCGGTGAATGAACGTTGGCAGAAACAAAACCATCAGCTTCCGCAATAAGCTGACCTGTTTTCACCTTGTCACCTTTCTTTACAAGCGGGCGGGCCGGCATTCCCAGATGCTGAATTACCGGCAAATGAACCATTTCGGGAACCGGAAGCACCCGGATTTTCTTACCGGCAGTTAACTTGTTTTCTTCCGGATGAATTCCACCTTTTTTGAATGTTCTCAACACGGCTGTTTTAACTTATGTATAGTTTATGCAGATTGTTCCTTGGCTTCTGTTGTTTCGGCTGCTTTGGGCGGAGGAAAGTTGATTTCAAGGATAGCATGAGTCGGGCATTCCGGCGCACATTTACGGCAAAGCCTGCATTTCTCAGCATCGATGTAAGCAAGGTTGTTTTCCATTGTAATAGCATCAAACGGACACACTTTCACACACTTCCCGCAAGCAATGCATGACACCTTGCAGTTCTTGATACAGATAGCACCTTTTTCCTGATTGACGCAGGCTATGTAGATTTTGCGGTCTTTTTTGTTTTTCTTCCTCAGCTCGATAATGTTTCTGGGGCAGGCTTTCACACAGGCTCCGCAGGCCGTGCATTTATCATCTGTCACCACGGGTAATCCTGTTTCCGGATCCATATGAATGGCATCGAACTGGCATACATCGACGCAATCGCCATAGCCAAGGCATCCGGTCGGACATCCGCCTTCGCCGGTATACAAAAGATGGGCAACAGCACAACTTTTTACGCCATCATAAACGTTGGTGCGTGGCCGGTATTCAGGCGTTCCGTTGCAGCGCACAACCGCTACCATAGGCACCTGCGCCCCGGCTTCCTTCCCCAGTATCCTGGCTACTTCCTTCATCACACTCTCCCCTCCTACCGGACAGTTCAATCCGTCAAGCGTCTCGGCCTTTACAAGAGCCTCGGCAAAATTCCTGCAGCCTGCAAAACCACACCCTCCGCAATTTGCACCCGGTAAGGTATGTTCAACCTCGTCGATCCTCGGATCTTCATATACCCTGAACTTCTGAGCTACAAAATGCAGAACTACTGCAGAAATTGCCGCCAGTGCACTGAGCGATAAAACCGTGTAGAGAATTATACTTCCCATTCCCCTGATTATAGTTTTTTAATGTAAAACGTGAATTTCTCAGCTATCCGTTTCCGTAAAAAGTACAGAAAAATGTAATATAATATGATAATTCCAATGGCAAATAACCCGGTCTGCCATTCCCTGGTAAACAGGTAATTACCGGAAATCAAACCCGCCAGCATAACCAGAAAAGGAATGAAATAACCATACCACACCGCGCGCAAACCGGAAGATTGTTTCATAAAAACACTCACGTTTTCGCCAACATGATATGTTCGGGAATCATCGTTTATTTCGACTTCCTTTTCTTTCTGTTCGGCAATATGACAGAGATTTTTAGCCCCGCAGGCAGCACAGGCCGACTGTGCCAGAATCGACACGGTGATGCGGTGACCTTCTATTTTGCTCACAACACCGGCATGTTCAATTATACCGGAATTATCCATACCTCACTTCCAAAAGACAAGGCCCAAAATTATACAGTAAGTTGAATTTCGTTATGTTTTACAACGTAAAAATAAGCGAACCTTGTTTAATTTATTTTTAGTTTAAATAAAAAATCAGAAAAACCTCTAACTGATTCCGCCCCAGTATGCTCTGTTTTTGTTCTGGGCTCTGATACCTGCTTTGAGCATCTGGTGACGCGGTTGGTCCAGCAAAGGGTCTTCCCTCAATATGTCAAGAGCAACGTCTCTCGCATACTGAAGCAATTTACCGTCCTGTGCCAGGTCGGCGATTTTCAGCTCAAAGGGTATGCCGCTCTGCCGTGTGCCTTCCAGATCCCCTGGTCCGCGAAGCCTGAGATCCTCTTCAGCAATTTCAAATCCATTATTGGTTCGGGTCATGATTTCAATCCGCTTCAGGGCATCCTCCGGAAGGTCATCACGGGTTACCAGAATGCAGTAGGACTGTTCGCTTCCTCTACCCACCCGGCCGCGCAACTGATGCAACTGCGACAATCCAAACCGCTCGGCACTTTCAATTACCATCACACTGGCATTCGGAACATCCATACCCACTTCTATCACCGTTGTCGCAATCAGAATATGGATCTGCCCACGGGCAAAGTATTGCATGGTCTCCTCCTTTTCCTCAGACTTCATGCGGCCGTGAATACAGGCAACTGAATATTGGGGAGGAGGAAAAGCCCTTACAAAACTTTCGTATCCATCCTCCAGGTCCTTGTAATCCATCTTTTCCGACTCGCTGATCAAGGGATAAACCACAAAAACCTGTCTTCCCTTTTCGATTTCCTTTTTCAGGAAACCGAATAGCCGCAACCTGGCCGAATCCCTCAGGTGGATTGTTTTAACGGGCAAACGCCCCGGCGGAAATTCATCAATCACTGAAATGTCCAGATCTCCGTAAAGCGTCATAGCCAGGGTACGAGGTATTGGCGTGGCTGTCATCACCAGGACATGGGGAGGACTGACGTTTTTCTCCCATAACCTGGCGCGCTGGGCTACGCCAAAACGGTGCTGTTCATCAATAATGACAAGGCCGAGATTACTGAACTGCACCGTTTCTTCAATGAGAGCATGGGTTCCTACCAGAATGTGCAGGGTACCGTTCCGAAGATTCTGATGAATTCGTTTTCGGTCGGCCGGCTTTGTCGATCCGGTAAGAAGTTCAATATTTACGGGCATGTCGCCCAGAAACCTGCACAACGTCTTGTAGTGCTGGTTTGCCAGGATTTCCGTCGGTGCCATCAGACAGGCCTGGTAACCGTTATCGATGGCAAGCAACATCGACATAAGGGCAACCAGCGTTTTGCCGCTTCCCACGTCACCCTGCAAAAGCCGGTTCATCTGAAATCCGGATCCCAGGTCTTTTCGTATTTCCTTCAGAACCCTTTTCTGAGCGCCGGTTAATTCAAAGGGCAAATGGCGGTGATAAAACGTATTGAAATGCTCTCCCACTGAAGCAAATACAAATCCGTTCTTTCGTTTGCTTCGCAGATTTTTCTGCAACAATATGTTCAGCTGGATATAGAACAATTCCTCAAATTTAAGACGGTACCTTGCCCTGGCAAGCTGGTCTGCATTTTCCGGAAAATGAATCTGAACCAGGGCATCATACAGGGGCATGAGGCGGTATTTTTCTGTCAGCCATGATGGCAGTGTTTCGGAAATTTTTCCCGAAGCCATTTTGATCAGGCTGTTCTGCAGTTTCAAAATGGCGCGCGAAGGCAGAAAGTTTTCCTTCAGCTTTTCGGTGGTGGAATAAAATGCCTGCAAAGCGGTATTCACCTGATTTTCCCGCACAGCAGCATCTTCTATTTCCGGATGGACCAGATTCAGCTTACCGGCAAAAAGGGTTGGTTTTCCAAACAGAACATATTCTTTTCCCGGTTTAATGCTTTGGGTTATCCATTTTAGTCCTCTGAACCATACTACCTCAAGAACTCCGGTATTGTCAGTAAACAGACCTATAAGCCTTCTGCTGCTTCCTTTACCGGCCATGCTGAAATTGACGAAGGTACCCCTGATCTGAACCATCGGAAAGTCCGGGGTGATTTCACGAATGGTGTAAAAGCGCGTCCGGTCAACATATTTGTAAGGGAAATAATACAAAAGATCCCTGAACGTGAAAATGCCCAGTTCCTTGTTGAGAAGTTCCGCACGCTTGGGCCCTACTCCTGGCAGAAATTTAATATCTTGGTCCAGAAAATCCTGCATAGTTCATTTGATCAACCCAGAGTCAGCCCTAAAGGTAATGAAACCCGCATGTTTTACAAACACAAACACAACGGAATTAAATCACCGACATGTGGGTTCCATCATACCTTAAAAAGTGAAATTATAGTATGACGAAAAAGGAAATTTCGGAAATGTCCTTTCTTATCAAGCGGTCAATTGATTTTGCCAGGTATCGTCTGGGAACGAACCACTACCATGGACATGGCATTCATTCTCCCTATCTTTTCAGGATGGCAGAAGAAGTGTTTACTGACTGTTCTGACCGGAGGGAATTTGAACCTGTTGAAAACGTGAGAAGAGAGATTCTGAACGATTTCAGCCCCATACCGGGTCCTGATCCGGGGGCCGGCTCCAGGCGAAAACGGAAGGAACGAACCCTAAGGACCTTCGTCCGCACCGCTTCCATCTCTCCCCGTTATGGCAGGATGCTTACGAGGCTTGTCAGGTTTGCCAGGCCGGAACGAATTATTGAATGGGGCACAGGCACAGGAATTTCAACATTGTATCTTGCCACGGCAATTCCTTCAGTGCCGGTCTATACAGTTGAAGGAAATCCCTGGCTGGCCCGGAGGGCTCAGACCATTTTTGAGAAAACCGGGAACACCAACATTCATTCAGTTGTGGGGTTGTTTGAAGAAACCTTTCATCTGGTTTTTCCTGATGAACCGATTCCCTGCCTATATTTTATTGACGGAAACCATTCTGCCGCGGGAACTATGCGCATTGTGGAGAAGATCATGAACCATATGCATCCTGAAAGTGTTATTGTTCTTGATGATATACGATGGTCGGAAGAAATGTATACTACCTGGAAAGAACTGACTTCCCGGCCGGAAGTGAGGGTCAGCCTCGACCTGTTTTCAATGGGTATTCTGCTTTTCCGGCCCGGTTTGTGGAAACAGCATTTCCGGATCAGATTTTGACCGGTTTTTCTTTTTTTGTTAATATAAACGACTAATTTCGCTTCACTAATCTGAAACCATGAGCACATTAATCAGGCTGGAGAAAATCGTAAAAAACTACCGCATCGGGACAATTATCGTCAGAGCCTTGCGGGAAGTTTCCCTTGAAATCAATAAAAATGACTATGTTGCCATAATGGGCCCCTCAGGATCAGGGAAATCGACGTTGATGAATATACTGGGTTGTTTGGATACACCTACCAGCGGAACTTACATTCTGAACGGAACAGATGTGAGCAAGCAGCCCGACAGTGAACTGGCTGAAATCAGAAACAAGGAAATCGGTTTTGTATTTCAGACCTTTAATCTGTTACCCCGGTATACCGCTCTGGAAAATGTTATGCTTCCTCTGGTATATGCCGGATTTTCGAAAGAAGAGCGCATCAAACGTGCCGAAGAAGTGATGGTCAGCGTCGGACTTGCAGACCGTATGCACCACCGGCCCAATGAACTTTCCGGCGGGCAGAGGCAGCGCGTGGCCATTGCCAGAGCACTGGTTAACCACCCCTCCATCATACTGGCTGATGAGCCCACCGGAAACCTCGACTCCCGCACCTCAATCGAAATCATGAGCCTCTTTCACGACATTCATCAGAAGGGAAACACCATTATACTTGTTACGCACGAAGAAGATATTGCCCGTCATGCCCACCGTATAGTAAGGCTTCGCGATGGGAAAGTTGAATCGGACACAATCAATGAACATCCTGTTGTTGATGAGCCGGTCACAGCAGAGAATTCCAACTCGTCCAATGCTTCCTGAAAGACCCCTCAATAAAGGATCCATGGGAAAAATCTATACAAAAAAAGGAGATAAGGGCCTGACCAGCCTGGTGGGAGGGAAAAAGGTGTGGAAAAGCAACGTCCGCGTGGAAGCATACGGAACGGTTGACGAACTTATTTCATGGATAGGCTTCCTGCATGATCAGGTTCCCCTGCCAAATGACCAGACCCTGTTGCTGAAAGTGCAGGACCGGCTGATGGCCTGTGCATCCCGGCTGGCATGTGACGAAAAAGAACTGCTTGTCCGGATGCCGCGTGTGGATGAAAGCGATATTCTCTTTCTCGAGCAGGAAATTGACCGGATGGAATCTTCACTGGAACCATTACAATCCTTTATCCTTCCGGGAGGGCACCCCCTTGCGTCAACCTGCCACATTGTCCGCAATGTCTGCCGGCGTGCCGAACGAAGGGTTATCGCCCTGGCACAGGAAGGAAACGAGGAAGTGGAGGATGTTATCATTCGCTATCTGAACAGACTTGCTGATTTTCTTTTTGTTTTTGCACGATATTTGTTATACACTTGCGGAGGAAAAGAAACGCTATGGAAACCTGAGTTGTGATTGATGTAAATTTTTTTATATATTTGCAACCTTTTTTACGAGCCTGAAGTATAATAACGCAAATAACTGAAAGACTATGTATTGGACACTTGAATTGGCATCAAAACTTGAAGATGCTCCCTGGCCGGCAACAAAAGAGGAGCTGATTGATTATGCAATCCGTTCGGGTGCTCCTCTTGAGGTCATTGAAAACCTTCAGGAAATTGAAGACGAAGGCGAAGTTTACGAAAGTATTGAAGATATATGGCCTGACTACCCAAGCAAAGACGATTTCTTTTTCAACGAGGACGAATACTGATATATCCAACAGGCCAGAATATCTTCTTTGGAATCAAAGACATACAGAATAAGCAACAGAACCCCCAAAAGGTTCTGTTTCTTTTTTTAACTGGAGGAAGTTCCGGGTTAATGCATAAATCGCCTTTCATGCGGCTTTCATTTCGTTTCAGCGGGGTTTGCCAGAATGCCCGCGTCAAAGGCAAAACCACTGCGCATTAGTTCGCTTCGATCCTGATGCTCAATCCGGGTGGCTTACCAGAAGAAAATATCGTCTTTTGTCCTGGGGCGGAATTTTTCAAGCCAGGAGAATCCTTTAAGAATCAGTTCCTCTTCAGGAGCCTGGCCGGGAGGATAAATGGTACCTGATGGTTTGGTAAGGAGCGCTATGCGCTGTACTTTTCTGTCTTTCAAATAAATAACCATATCCGTGCTTTCAGCAGAGTTAACACCCACAATATCGGGGCCGTCTTTGGTATAATAAACCGACTGGCCATTCCCGGTAACATCAATGCGGTATAACTTGCCATCTTCATCAATATAGCCGGTCATATTCTTTCCTCTGATCTGATTGAATTTCGACGAATCCTCCCGGGAAGCGATAAAAGCAGTCTGATAAAGATCAATACGATAAGGCCGGTTTGACCTTGTTCTGATTTCGATGAAAGTGGATGTAAGCTGGTTTTCGTCGCTCCAGAGAACAGGAGTGCCATACATACGGAATGTACTGTCGGCAGTGGAATACGTCAATGAGTCACACTTTGCCTGCATATCGCTTTTGTAAATTTTAACTTTGTAATAGGCAAAAAGTGTTTTGGTCTGTGCTACCGTATCTTCAACCGAGCGAAGGGTATCAGCATGAACAAACAGGGAATCCTGCCCTGATATCTGAATAAAAAGGGCGCTGTCGGTGAGCATGGCATTCTGAGGTCTTTCGGTGTACTCTCCGTATTGCCCTTTCAGAAGTACCTTCTGAACCGAATCAAAAACCGATACATTGGCAATAGCTTTTCCGAATCCGGCCCTGCGGTCGTAATACATGCTGTCGCCGGTAATCCATTGTTTACCCGAACTCAGAAAGGCATTCCTGTTGAACTGCGCCTTGTCAAACCGGGTATCGTACCATCCGTTTTCACAATAAATGGTATTGCTGTCGGAGACAATTTTTGTCGGGCCATGAAAGTAAGCAATGCGGCTAACTGTATTGTAACGGAGTGTATCTGCGTTAATCGTATAGTCCGGATTGGTAATCAGAACATTCCTGCTGAAATGAAAATTTTTGGTACGGGTAAAATAGTACCCTCTTTCACTTTCCAGAACATTATCCCCGTTGGTAATCTTTCCTTTTCCGGTATAAAAGCCTACACTGTTTTTAAGATCATAATCAAGTGAATTGGTAGTAAGTACAGTCTGATTATCGATAAGCCGCACGTTGTTCCGCATGCGGGCCATACGGGTATTACCTTCATAGCGCAGTAAATCGCCGTATAGATTCAGGGTATCTGACTGTCGGATGTGAATATGTCCGAAGGCATCCAGGCTATTGGTCGATGCGTAAAACCAGGCGCTGTCACAGTTCATGGTTACTTCCTGGTGTTTAAAGACCACGTCTCCGATCAGGCGCTGGGTATTAGGTCCAATGGCTTTGTCAAATTCGATTGATTCGGCATGCAGAATTTCAATCTGCCTGGTTTGCTGTGCCATGGCCACGCCACATCCTGGCAGAAAAACCGGTCCGGTCAACAGGAAAAGAAGAACAAACGACCGGAAACAAACAAAAGCCTGGTTTAAACACCGCTTTTTATCCATCCGCTGTAATGAAACTGGCACTGCTTTAATGGTCCGAAGAGCTGAATGAAGGTATTTTTTTGTTTTTCCCGTATCCAATCTTCCAGAATTTTATTTTTCTTCTGGGAGAGGGCGGCATTCTGCAGCATCACATAATCCATATCCAGGTTTGCCTTGTGCTCCTCTACCTTTCTCTTCAGCCTGATTATTTTCAACACGGTTTTTTGTTTATCGTTTTTGGTAACAATCGGGTCTGAAATTTCGCCTGGTTTAAGTTTTTCCAGCCATACTCTTTCTTCGGGTGTAAATTCCTCAAGGGTTAGCAGGGAACTTCCTGTTTGTTTATTAAAGACAAGCCCTCCGTTCAATGCCGTATTAACATCCATGGTATAGCGAAAAACTGCCTGTTCAAATGAAATGGAATCGTTTCTGATGTAACGGGCCAGGGTATCAAGCCTCCCTTTTGCTTTTTCAATGGCATCGGCAGGAACTTTTGGTTTCATGAGAATATGCCGTGTATTCACCCTGTCGCCTTTGCGTTCAATTAGTTGAATAATATGAAATCCAAATTCGGATTCCACAATACTGGAAACTCCGTTTTCTTTAAGGCTGAATGCGGCTTTGGCATATTCCGGATCCAGGTCGCTTTTTGCCATGAAGCCGATTTCTCCTCCCCGCATGGCTGATTCCTTATCCTCTGAATACAGCACCGCCAGTGTGGCAAAACTTTCGCCGTTGAGAATCCGTTTCCGCAAACTGAGCAAACGGTCTTTGACATCCAGTATCAGTTCCTCCGGAATTTCAGGATTGACCACTATCTGCTGAACCTCATACTGCACCGGGATAACCGGCAGGCTGTCCTTGGGCAGGCTCCGGTAAAATTCCTTCACTTCCGAAGGTGTAATCTTTACCGAACCTGTAATCTTGTCCTTCATTTTCTCGGTCAGCTGTTTTTCCCTAATCAGTTCCCGGAAGTCGTCCTTAATCTCGAGAATGGATTTCCCGAAATATTCCTCAAGAGCCTTCTCGGAGCCAACAATGCTGACAAAATAGCTCATTCGCTGATCCAGTTCAATCTGCACGCTGTTGTCGGTAACTTCAATGCTGTCGGCTTTTGCCTGTGCCACAAGAAGTTTTTGCTCAAGAAGGCTTTCGAAAATCTGACATTTTGCATCCGGGCCGGGAATCATTCCCTGTGCTCTCATCTGAAGATACTGACCTTCAATATCCGACTGAAGAATGATTTCATCCCCAACCACTGCCACCAACCTGTCAAGCACATACGACTGTGCGCTGACTGCATAAGGTAAAAGAAAAACCACACCATTAAATACCAACCGCCTGAGTAATCGTTTCATTATGTTTACTTATTTTCAAAAATTTTCACTTTGGCTTTATCGTATGCCTGATTATAAATTTTGTTTTCGAGGTCTTTTATAAATTCGAGCTTTCGCCGGTTCAACAAAATGGCCCTGATATCATCCCTGACGAGATCAAGGGGAGAAACTGCACCCGGCAGCAGGTAATCCCGGATACCGATCATATAAATATTCAATGAATCGCTGTACTCATAGAATTTATATGCCCTCAGAAACTGCTCCGGATTGAGTTTAAGGCCGGGGGCGAGCAGCAAAAGATTCTGAAAATAGGTCCACTGGTCATTAAAATAATCATACTTCCTGGCGTACTGAAAACAATAGCTTTCGAGGTTTTTGATATTTTCTTCATTGGGGGAACGCGTCCATTCCCTCACTTTCTGCAGGTTAGGAGCATTCAGGGGAAGCATCAGGAAAAGCCCTTTGAAGACAGGCTGATTAAGAATGAAGCTTCCGCTGTGTTCTGTATAATATTTTTGAATTTCATCTTCAGAAACAATGGTATCCATCTGTTGTCTCATCAGCATATCCTGATATTTGTAAATAAGCAGGGATGCCCTGTATTCTTCCAGCTGATCTGTTACGTCTTTCTGTTCACTGGTGAGGTTTTGCTCTGCTTTTTCGAGAAGCAGCTGCCGGCGTATCCATTTGTCGATATAGGATTTTCGGATACGGATGCTATCCTGGGCAGAAATGCCGGGGCCGCTCAGTGCGGGTAGCTGTGATTCATACAGATATTTGCTCCCTACCATTGCAACGGGTTTGCCAAGATCTTTTCTGCTTCTGGAACAACCTGCAAGAACTGCTAACAAAAGAACCAGAAAACAGATGCGTTTCCCGGCAGGCATTAATCCCGCGCAGGTTTTACCTGATGCTTCAGAAAGTATATTCTTCGAACGATCCATAATCGTTACCGCTTTGCTTTGTAAATACAGATGCTATTTCTATTTCACCTTACCCAATACCTCTTCATTGATTTCAACTTTGTACTTCGCTCTTAATTCCTCTATCCATCGTTTTTCCAGTTCATCCTGGTAATCGGCAATAACCAGACCGCGAGCCTCCTGCAACGTTTTTTGCGAAGGCGGTATCATTTTCCTTTTCACAACAAAAACCACCTTCCCATTGTCGGGTATGAGGCCGGAAATTCCGGTTGACCATCCGGCTTTTTCCACTACCGGATTGTCACCTTTTTCAACTTTAAGTTCTTCAATTTTCACACAGGAACGGGCAGTATCTTCAGGACAAACTTTGGCCGCAAGCCATTCGGCAGAGAGCCTTTTTTTCTCACGTTGCGGTGCCAGTTTAATTGCCTTCAGAGCCGTTGTGCTGTCTTTACAGGTATAAATTGCTGCATCAAGCCGCTCGCCCCACTGGTATTTCTTCATATTCTTTTTATAGAACGCTTCCAGCCCGGCCGTATCAGTGGCCGCTTTTGACCAGACGACCTTATCGGTCAGATCAAAGAGCAGAATTCCATCATGGTATTCCTGCATCAGATACCGGAATTCAGGATATTTTTCTTCAAGATGATTCTTCTGGTATTGCTGCAGCATATTTTCGGTAAAATCCTTGTACAGACTTGTGACAAAATAATAGGGGTTATAGCGTTTGCGGGTTTGCCCTCTGTCCAGTATAAACCGGGCAAAGTCCTGCTGCGTATAACGTTCATCTGCTATGGTAAACATAATGCTGTTCATCCCTTTGAAATGGTCTATCCCCCATTTTTCCTTATTTTTCAGGAAGCTGGAATCAATAACCTGATAAAATGCTTTCAGGGCTTCGGGATATTCTGTAAAACCATATTCTGCTTTAAGCTTTCTGCTGGTAGCTTCCTGCACAACGGAGGAAAGGCCCATCTGACTGATCTGATTTTTAAGTGCGCTGCGCAGTTCCTCATAAGGGGCCAGGGTTCGTTTTTCCAGAAGTTTAATAATATGATATCCGTAAGGGGTTCTTATGGGTTTGCTTATTTCGCCCGGATTCTGCAGGGCGAATGCTGCTTCCTGGAATTCAGGAACCATCCGGCCGGCCGCAAACCAGGGCAAGGCTCCACCCTGCATGCCCGAATATTTATCGTCGGAATATCGGGAAGCCATCTCGGAAAAATCCTTTCCTGCCAGTAAACTATCGTAAATCGCCGCAATTTCCTTTTCAGCCTTTACGAATGCTGAATCGCCGCTTCCACGGGGCACGGCTTTCATGATGTGGGCCACACGAACCTCCCCTCTTGAGGGGCGACGTTCATAAAGTTTGATCAGATGATACCCTGCCGAACTGCGAAGCGGAGCGGAAATCTGACCGGGTTGAAGACTGTAGGCCGCATTTTCAAAAGGGTAAATCATGGAAAGAGCGGTAAAATAACCGAGGCTCCCTCCATTTGGGGCAGTGGATGGATCTTCCGACAATTCACGGGCAACCTTTTCAAAGGGTTCCCCTTTCTTTAATCTGCGGCTGGCTTCGGCCAGTTTGTTCCATGCTTTCAGGGTATCTTCCGGTGCGGCATCAATCGGACAACGCACAAAAATATGCGCCGCCTTCACTTCCCATTTCATGCGTTCATATTCCTGCCGGGCAAATTCCTCTTCGGCAATAGTATCTTTCAGGTACGACCTGGCAAGCTGATCGCGGTATCCCTGAAGCTCCTGGCGGAACGATGCCAGGGTATCAAGCCCCAGTTGCTCGGCTTCCGTTACCTTTAATTTAAAATTGACAAACAGGGTAAGATAATCGCGTATTTGCGCCGGGTCGGATGCATTTTCCTGGGCATTGTTCTTATGATAGATTCTTTCAAATTCCGATTTTGTAACGGGTTTACCATGAATCCGCATGAGAATTTCATCCTGAGCCTGAATGGCGCATGGTAGCAGAAAAAATGCAAGTACGCACTGATAGAACTTCACCATAAGAAAAGGTTTTGAGAAAATAACGGTATGGAAAGAATGTTTAGTATTCACGGCTATAATTGGGAGATTCCCTTGTAATGGAAACATCATGGGGATGACTCTCAATAATGCCGGAAGAGGTAATCCGTATAAAGCGTGCATTGTGGAGTTCATCAATATTTCCTGCACCACAGTACCCCATTCCGGCCCTGAGCCCACCGATAAGCTGGTAGATTACTTCCGAAAGGGTACCTTTATAAGGCACACGTGCTTCAATCCCTTCGGGGACCAGTTTTTTAATATCATCTTCCACATCCTGAAAATACCTGTCTTTTGAACCTTTCTGCATGGCTTCAATAGACCCCATGCCGCGGTACGATTTATATTTCCGGCCGTTGTATATAATGGTATCACCCGGAGACTCTTCCGTTCCGGCGAAAAGGTTCCCTGCCATAACCGTATCGGCTCCTGCAGCAAGAGCTTTGACAATATCTCCCGAATACCGTATCCCGCCATCGGCAATGATAGGAATGCCAGTACCTTTGAGGGCCCTGTAAACCTCATAAATGGCCGAAAGCTGGGGAATCCCGACACCGGCAATGATTCGGGTGGTGCAGATGGAACCAGGGCCTATACCAACCTTCACCGCATCAGCACCTGCATCAAGAAGAGCTTTTGCTGCCTCTGCCGTTCCGATATTACCGGCAACAACTTCCAAGGAAGGCCATGTTTTCTTGATAAGCCGCAACATCTCAATGACTCCCCTGCTATGGCCGTGCGCCGTGTCAATAACAACAGCGTCCACATCAGCATTCTTGAGTGCCTCAACACGTTCCGGCGTGTCGGAAGCTATTCCCACTGCGGCAGCCACCCTGAGCCGGCCCTTTCCATCCTTGCAGGCGTTGGGCCTGTCTTTCGATTTGGTAATATCTTTGTAGGTAATCAGACCAATTAGCTTCCCTTTTTCATCTACAATGGGGAGTTTTTCTATCTTGTGCCTCTGCAGAATCTGTGCAGCCTTCTCCAGGTTGGTCTCCTGGTTGGTGGTAATAATGTTGGAGCGGGTCATAACTTCCCCGACCGGGCGTCGCGGATTGGTTTCAAAACGCAGATCCCTGTTGGTAATAATACCAATCAGAATATCCTCATTGTTTACAACGGGAATTCCTCCGATCTTAAATTCCTGCATCAGATTAAGAGCTTCCGAAACCGTATTTTCGGGGTGAATGGTAATCGGGTCAAAAATCATTACATTCTCGGCACGCTTAACCTTGCGCACCTGCATTGCCTGTTCTTCAATGCTCATGTTTTTATGAATCACCCCGATTCCTCCTTCCCTTGCAATGGCTATAGCCAGTTTTTCTTCGGTAACAGTATCCATTGCCGCCGATATAATCGGAGTATTCAGGGGAATATTTCTGCTGAACCGGGAGGAAATATTAACCTCACGCGGCATAACTTCCGAATAGGACGGAATCAGCAACACATCGTCGAAGGTTAAACCTTCGTCAGTAACTTTATCTCTGAGAAATGACATCGCTAAATATTTGTTAAATTCGAGTGTGCCAAATTACAAAAAAAAGTATCAACGAATTGAATGAACTTTACAAGGCCGGAAAAAGTTAATAAACTGGCTAATGGAACAATTCCGTAACATCTTGTTGAAGTATTGGGGGTATTCGGCCTTCCGGCCCATGCAGGAAGAAATCATCCGGTCGGTTGCCGGCGGACATGACACCCTGGGCCTGATGCCTACCGGAGGAGGAAAATCCGTTACCTTCCAGGTGCCTGCCCTGGCAAGGGAAGGAATATGCATTGTTGTAACCCCGCTCATTGCCCTGATGCGCGACCAGGTTGAACAACTGAAACAAAAAGGAATCAAGGCACTGGCTGTTTATTCAGGAATGACACGAAGGGAAATCGACATTGCCCTCGATAATGCCGTTTACGGCGATTTCAAGTTCCTTTACTGTTCCCCTGAAAGGCTGGGTACCGATATCTTCCGCGCCCGTGTTGAAAAAATGCCGGTCAGTTTTATTGTGGTCGATGAAGCCCACTGCATCAGCCAGTGGGGCTACGATTTCAGGCCTTCCTACCTGCGGATTGCCGAACTGCGCGATATTCTGCCCGATGCCCCAATACTGGCTCTTACCGCTACAGCAACACCCAAAGTAGCCGAGGATATCATGGAAAAGCTCCGTTTCCGTGAAAAGAATATCCTCCGCATGAGCTTTGAACGGAAAAACCTGGTTTACCTGGTGCGCCAGGTTGAAAACAAACAGGAGTACCTTCTGCGCATTGCAAAAAACATTCAGGGTTCGGGAATTATTTATGTGAGGAACCGTAAACGCACGCGCGAAATTGCCGACTATCTGATTCACCAGGGAATTTCAGCCGATTTTTATCACGCAGGACTTTCCAATCAGCTCCGTACCGAAAAGGAAATGTTGTGGAAACAGGGCAAAATACGGATTATAGTGGCCACCAATGCTTTCGGAATGGGAATTGATAAACCCGATGTGCGCTTCGTAATTCATTTTGACCTGCCCGACAGCCCTGAGGCATATTTTCAGGAGGCCGGAAGAGCCGGGCGCGACGGTAAAAAAGCATGGGCCATTCTTCTGTTTCACCCATCCGACAAGGCCAATGCCACAAAACGAATCCCGGTAAACTTTCCTGAACTGGAAACCATCCGCAGGGTATATACCGCCCTTGGCAATTACTTCCAGGTTCCGGTAGGCGGAGCCAAAGGACAGGCATTTGACTTTGACCTGTTCGACTTCTGCAGAAGATACCAATTGCACAGCCTGGTTGCCTATAACGCACTGAAAGTACTCGAACAGGAAGGATACATCGAACTTACCGATGACCTCAACATGCCTTCCCAACTGCATTTTCTGGTGGAACGGGACGACCTCTACAAATTCCAGGTAGCCAATGAGGCTTTTGACAGTTTCATCAAACTCATCCTGCGCTCCTACAGCGGTCTTTTTACCCAGTATGTTGCCATCGACGAAAACCTGCTGGCTTCCCGGGCCAAAATGACAAGAGAAGATGTGTACCAGTACCTTCTCAAGCTTCAGCAGCAGAAAATACTGCACTACATTCCGCGCCGCACAAACCCCGTTATCGTCTTTACCGAAGAACGGCTCGAAGATAAAGCTCTCTTTATTTCGACCAGCAATTATGAAGCGCGGAAAGCAAGGTACATTGAAAGACTTGATGCAATGATTACCTATGCTGAAGGAAAAACTACCTGCCGGAGTGTCTTTTTGCTGAATTACTTCGGAGAAAAGGATGTTGAACGATGCGGGCAGTGCGATGTATGCGAACGAAGAAATGCCATTGGTCTGAGCAACTACGAATTCAACAGCATTTCACAAACTGTTAAGGAAAAACTGGAACAAGGCCCCCTGACTCTGAAAGCCCTTGTTGACGAAACGGCGCATCTGTTTGCTGAAGACAAAGTTGTGTCGGTGGTCCAATGGCTGATCGATCAGCGTGACCTGGCCTATGATGATCAAGGACTGCTTCACTGGAAAGGGAAATAAAGAAATCTGATCCGTCACCGGGTAAACACCCGGATGTTGTTATTACGATGGAACCTCTTCGAGAGCCCGGTAAAAAGCCCGGATATTTGCCAATGGCGCCTGAGGTGGCACATCGCAACCCGATGACAGAATGAAGTTTCTGTTCTTTCCAACCTTTTCCAGCAGGTTGATTGCCTTTTCCAGCATTTCCTCCGGTGTTGCCATGCAGAAGTCAGCAACCGGATCAAGGTTGCCCATTACCAGAATATGTTCAGGAACCTCCCTGATTGCTTTCTGCAGGTCGATGGCATTTCCAAAATGCAGTGCCCCGGCTCCCGTTTCCACCATACTGGCCGTGCATTGCCCTGAATTGCCGCAGTTGTGAAGAATAAAAAGAAAATTCGTGTCCTGAACCGATTCAACAATTCGGCGGATGAACGAAGAAGAAAAAGCATCGCACTGATCAGATGCCAGCAAGCCTGCTGCCGGCTCGGCCATAATCATGCCCTGAACTCCCGTTTCTTTAATCGCTCTGGCATATCCGAGAAGGAAAAGAGTGCATTTTTCCAGCAACAAAAAAACCGCATCAGGATTAAGAAACATTTCGGTCATAATTTCCGTCATGCCCATCAGTCTTCCGGCCAGGGAAAACGGACCTATACAGCCGCCAAACACCGGTTTTTCGGTGATGTTCTCTGCCGACAGCTGCATTGCTTTCAGGTATTCAGGGATTCTTCCTGTCAGAAGGGAAGGTATTTTCAGGCCTTTGATATCGTCTGCCTTATTTATTACAGGAAGAGCCACCGCGGGAATTTCATTCTCTTCCAGCCGGATCCGGCAACCAAATGCTTCCGCCTCCACGGTCAGATCCATGATGGTAGTTGCAGCGGCAGAAGGAAATTCCTCCTGCAGTCTTTTTATGGCACAGTAATGGACATATCCGTTGGTAACGGCATCCGACACCTTTCTGCCAATCAGTTGTATACCCGGATGCGTAAGGATGGGAATGGCTTTTCTGGCGGGGCTTTTCATTACCTCTTCTGTCCACTGCTGCATGCTGATATTCATACCTTTCGACCTCATGTTCCTGTATACAACCTGAATTTCTCTTCCGGCTTCATGACGATGCCGCATAGCTTTGCTTCAAAAATAGAGAAAAGTTTGCGTCAACAACCTTCTATTTATCAATAATTTAATTAATTTTACCGCAAAGGTTTGCGGTAAGGTTTGTGGAATATTTTTTATGTTATATAACATATTTTTATGAGCAGAAGAACATCCCTGAAAGACATTGCCCGGGAACTTAATATTTCCATTTCGACTGTATCAAGGGCCTTGCGCAACGTAGGCGAGGTCAGCGAAGAGACCCGGCGAAAAGTGAAAGAACTGGCAGAGTCATGGAAATACAAACCTGATCCGCTGGCTCTTGGGTTGTTGAAGAATAAAACAGGGTACATCGGGGTTATCCTTCCGGAACCGGTGAATCATTATTTTTCTACCGTACTGAATGGCATGAATATCGTGGCACAGGAGCACGGCTATCATTTGCTGATCAGCTATTCGTATGATCAGTCAGGCAATGAACAGAAAGCAATTGATGATTTTGTATGGGCACGGGCTGAAGGCATGGTTATATGCCCGGCCATTGACACAATTGACATCAGAAGGTATCAGCAGATTTCAGGCAATGGAATTCCCCTGGTTTTTGTTGAAAGAGATATTCCTGAAATGGATGTCGCCGCCGTTATTACGGATAACTACAAATCGGTGCGATCTCTGATGGATTTTCTGACTGGTTGCGGCTACCGGAGGATTGCACTGATCACCAACCTGGAATATTATTCCGTTGGAAGAATTTGTTATCAGGCATATACTGACGTGCTGAAAAAAAAGCGTATGGCTCTTCGAAAGGAACTGATCATTCATGGCAGCATGTCCATTTCAACATCGGTGGAAGCGGCACGTCATCTTCTGCAACTAAAACCAATCCCTGATGCCGTGGTGGTAACCGACGACTGCTCTGCCATGGCTGTTATGAAAGTCTTTCAGGAAGCCGGACTTTCAGTCCCTGATGACATAGCCGTAACAGGTTTCAACGATGAACCGTTTACCTC
>Ga0078972_1001368_pt1 | contig 91893 bp, 110 predicted proteins | sample YelNatPaOPGAMG01_FD_67568 | JGI IMG/M metagenome (GOLD analysis project Ga0078972, IMG submission 67568) | Hot spring thermophilic microbial communities from Obsidian Pool, Yellowstone National Park, USA - OP-RAMG-01 (SPADES assembly) (version 2) | ecosystem: Environmental > Aquatic > Thermal... | reverse complement strand
TTTGGCTTTCTCTACTGGCAAATTAGAAACGTAAGACGCAATTTCAGAGCCGGCACAATTTGAGCAACACAGGAAATTCGCCCTTGCAATCAGCCCCTGCTTGCGTAAGTTTTTAAATGCCTCCAATACTAATTTCCTGTTTCTTGCAACAGTAGAATTTGTACTAAATTTTGGTCTTGACATCATTTTCTCCTTTCTGGGTTTTTTATTCTTTCCTTTTCAGTTTCTATCTTTTCGTTTTCTACAGTCCGTAAAATAAAAAAGGGACAATCAGTCTTTTTAGACTAACTGCCCTTACGGACTGGTTCTCATGTTTCCAGGCAACTTTTTAATTTTTAACTTTATTTCTTTCATTAGCTAGGTTGGAAAAGAAACTAGAGTCCAGTGGATTCGAACCACTTTCTCACATTTGCGGTGAGTTCCCCGGTCCTGTCCTTGGATGGCCAATCCAAGTAATCTTCTTTCCAAGTTCCTGGCCACGAGAACTTAGAAAAGAAGAGGACCACAGACTCTAGCTTCTTAGAAAGCAAATACATTAACACACAAAGTGAATACTATAAATACTAGTATGTATAAAGCCAAAACGAAAGAATAGATGGCTTTAGCTGTTCTTATTGTAATTACTCCCCTGCTCTTTGCTTTTTCTAGAAGAAAGATCGCTACAGCCACGGACAACACTCTTACAGATATAAATAATGGCATCCCTCCATAGTTTATTATCTTAATAACGAGCGGATTCTTTTCCGTAATGAATCCCTGCTGGATGCCTATGCAAGTAAATAGTGTGTCCAGAAGACAAATTATAAAAACTGCTACAGGCAACATGTGTCCTCCCGAGTAAATATACCATTCTTTTATTCTGGAAAGAAATATATATAGCAGAGCTACTTTTCTATATTTACTTGACTCGCTCTCTTCTTAGTTTTCTCTATTGTTTGTTCAATACTAGGGAAGCTAGGAAAAACAGTTATGCTTCCCAGCTTCCCTGCACGATGCGAGTCAATAGATAGTCTCTATTGTTCTTGGAAGGATCTTCTAGTACTTCATTCAAGAGTGTTCGAAGAACCCTTCCAACTAGCGGTCCAGGTTTTACTGAGAGAAGTCGCAACACATCGTGACCATCCACCTCCAACGAGACTCCTTTGGGCCTTTGCTTAAGTTCTCTCCAGAAGAGAGAAACTAACGCCTTCTTGAACCCGAAGGGATGACTACCTCTCTTGTGGTCTGCGAACCAGATTCTCACAAGGTCTTTCCACGACAGACCTCTTTCGGAACACTCTCTCAGTAATCGCCGCACTCCTTTGTCACCCATCTTCTGGGTTGCTCTCATATGTAAGCTGACCAACCCAGAGACGAATCTTATCTCATGATTTGGAAACTTTAGACGTCTCAGCTCGCTAGCTACTATTTCAGATCCGGTCACTTCGTGACATCTAAAGCAAACTTCTCCGTTTTCGTCTAACTTGATTTCTTTTGGCTTTCCTACGTCATGCAAGAAACCAGCGAGACGAACAAGTGGAAACTTACAAGAGATGTTGTCTCCGCATCGAAGGCTATGGTCAAACACGGTCTCTACATGAAATCTTCCACCTTCTAGACCAAAACACTCTTCTAGAGATGGGAAGACATACTTCAGCGCACCGATATCATGTAAAGCCCTAAAGAATTTCGATGGCTTACGGGCTTTCATGGCTTTGAGTACTTCAACTCTCAGCCTTTCCGGTGCTACGTATTTCCCAACCAATGAAGAGTAGTTCTTAAGAGCTTCGAATGTGCTTTCTTCGAAATGGCCATCTAAAAGAGCGAGGAATCTGCAAGCTCGGACAATCCGGTTCGGATCCTCAAAAATCCGATTTCGTGGTTCGCCAATAAACCGGATTGTTCTCGTCTGGAGATCTCTCTGACCGCCGACGAAATCGATAATCTCTTTAGTAAATGGGTCGTAGTACATGCTATTAACGGTGAAGTCTCTTCGTTCGCAATCTTCTTCAAGAGTTCCAGGAGAGACTTCCACATTCTTGTCAGAAAGGCCAAAATACTTGTCCTTTCTAAATGTAGCTACTTCGACCCCACCAACGAGAGCTACACCAAAGCTCTTGCCAACGAGTTCGACTTTCGCGGTGCCTCGAAAAATTTGGTAGACTCGATCTGGTGTTGCGTTAGTGCAGATGTCTACATCCGATGTTTTCTTTCCGAGCAGCATGTCACGAACCCAGCCGCCGACAAAAAACGCTTGGTAACCATTTTTTCGTAACTCCCAAACAATTTTCAGTGCTTTTTCTTCGTTCATTTTATCACCTCCTTTCTTACTCACGGAAAGGAATATATATTGAGTGAGAACAAATTAAAAACCTTAGAGCATCTTGGAGGAAGTAAAATGAAACCCGTAATAAAAGAGTACCTCAAGAAACTCCAAGCAAAGGAAGCAGTTGGTGGTTTTGCTATAGACTACTTTCCAAGCGGGGACAAAAATCTCCAGAGAGGTGTTTTTCCGTATAAGAAAGGTAGCGAAATAAGCAAAAGGAAGATTGTTGTAGATCAGTCAGCAGAAGAAACACCAAAGAGGATTCTTATCGATTTAGACAGAGTAGTGCACAAGTATTCGAAGGGATGGGCGGATGGAACAATGTATGACGAACCAGTCGAAGGAGCTAAAGAAGCTCTCGAAACTTTAAAGAAAAATGGCTACGAAATAGTCATATTTACTGCAAGAATTTGTCCTCAGAACAGAGGAAACTCAGTGGAAGAAGCCAAAAAACAGTATTACCAAGTAGTTTCGTGGCTAACTAAATGGAAAATTCCTTTCGATAGAATTACTTGCCACAAACTAAACGCTGTAGCTTATATTGACGACAGAGCAGTTCCGTTCTCAAGTTGGAGTCAAGCCTTAACTGACTTGCCAAAAGTAGAAGAAAAACACAATAAATGAGCTATATTTAAGAAATAACTTTTTATTAAAAAGTTTTCGCCCACAAAGGAGATTACAATGAAAAAATTGCTAGTTCTCTGCGCAGTTCTTTTACTGTCGTCAGTTATTGCGTATGCTGGCCAGAAGATTCTTACTGCACAATGGGAGCAGACTCTTCCAAACCCAAATGACTTGCAAGGATGGAAACTCTACTATTCTACAACGCAAGGTGGTCCGTACACTCTTTTAAAGACAATTCCCTTCGTCTCACAGCAGACAACGTATACCGACGAATTTCAGTTCACTAGCCCAGATGGACAGCGAAAACAATACTTCTTTGTTTTAACCGCAATCGATACGTCAGGGAACGAGTCTGGATACTCCAACGAAGCTTCTATATGGATCGACTTCGAAGCACCAGGAGTGCCTGTTAATCTCAGAATTACTATAAAAGTGCAGTGAGTTCAGAAAGAGAGTGAGCTAGGCTGGCTCAGGGGGTGCTCCCAGTCAAGAGAGCCTAGCCAACTCTTTTGTAGTGCTATTTTGGTAATAGAGAAGATGTCATGAGAGAAACGAGAATGTAAAATTTGTGGCAAAGATGCCCTTCTCTCAACACATACGCTTCCATGAAGTTTCGTCTGAAGACTATTTTCGAAACTTCTTAAAAAAAGGTGACAGTTTTGGAACCAAGCTATTAGTATACGAAAGATGGATACAAGAGAATACGCAAGCTCAATTTAAAGAAGAAAGCAAACGAAGATAAAAAGCATTCTAGAGTGGCTTCTAAGAACAAGAAGGTTTCTACCGAGTTTGGGATTGTCGAAACTTGAAGTTCGTACTCAGAAACAGCTCTGTCGGAGAACATAATTAAAAGGGTGTGAAATACTTTTACCAATTTCTTGTGCTCAAATATTTTGGAGGGAAACAAATGAAAAGTTCATTTGCATCAATAAAGAACAACATTTTAACAAGACGATTCGGTGGTGTAAAGGGAACTGCCGAGCCTTATGTTTCTGGTTACCACTTTATTTGGTTTTCGCAGTTACCGAGAGATCTGTATATCTACACTTCTAAGCTAAATCCTGAGCTAAACAGCAACGAAAACATCCAGAGGATTTTAGCTGCAACTTGTCTTACCGTTACACCGCCAGGTGGAACACTAAATAAAGTCGAGTTCACTGGACTAGGCGGAATTAAGTGGGCTGTGCCAGCTAATATTGACTATGGAAACACTGTTTCTGTAAAGTTTCTAGAAATGAGCAAAACACCTATTCTTGACATTATGCACAGCTGGGTTAAACTGATCCGTGACTATCGAACTGGAATAACACGTCCAGAACTAGAAGCTGGAGAAACTGGTGCTGGATATAACAAGAACAGATACGCTGGTGTAATGTACTACTGGACTACTGCACCAGACGCGAAGACAATAGAGTTCTTTGCGTGCTACGACGGTGTGTTTCCATCTAAAGACCCGCAAGACCTGTTCGTAAGTGATGTAGAAACTGTTGGCAGACTAGATATAGAAATCGAATTTAATGTGGATTACGCATGGCATGAAGACTGGGTCTACAATAATATACGCGACAATTATGTCAGCAATATCACTTCTGCTACTTATGTAGAAGGATTGCATCCAGAGTGATAAAAACAGAGAGAAAAAGTCTTAGCTAGTGCTACGTAAAGCAAACTATACTACGGTGATTTTCTCGAATAACTCACTAATTTAGATAAAGAGAAGAAAGGAGATAGAAAAATGCCGTTTACAGGATTTAAAGTGAAGTTTCCGGAGTACGAAGTTATAACTCCACAGACTGGATTATCTTACACTGTTCGCTCTTTGACAGTGGCGGAAGAAGAGAGAATGAAAGCTAGTATGATAACTCCAACGAAAGTGGCTGAGCACTTGAACAAGTGCATTTACGAAGCTATTGTAAAAAGACCGCCACAAATTAAAGACTTTAAGACTTTCTTGCAAAACACTACGCTAAAGGACAGAGATGCATTACTTTACGGTCTTTACCACGTGACTTACGAAGACATTAGAAACTATGACGTAAGATGTACTTCTTGTAGAAAAGAGTACCCTATTACTGTAAAAGCATCTCAAACTTTTAGTGTTTTGCCGTATCCAGGCACGGACGTACTGACAAAGAGAGTGAAAGTCGATCTTCCAGTATCTAAGGGTGTTTCTACTTACATAAAGCAACCAACTCTTGAAGATGAAGCTGAGGCTATCAGAACTTTGTCAGGAACTCCTGGCTTTACTCTTGAGGCAATTGCAGAGACTCTGGTTTTAGACAGGTTCGAACAAGACATACCAGAATCGACTGAGCCAATGGTTGTATCTGAGAGATCCGAAGTAATTGAAGCTTACAGGAGTTTGCCTGCTCTAGACAAAAGAGCGATATACGAGAAATACAACGAAGAGTTTGGAAAATATGGTATCGACCTGAAGTTCAAGTCGTACTGTATTCATTGTGGTAATGAAGAAGTTACTACTATCGACTTAGTGGAGAACTTTTTTCGCATGGTATACAGTTCATGACGACTTGATCGAAGCTTACAGAAAAAACTTGCAAGAAAATATCTTCGTCTGTATTGAAGCACTAAAACAACCATATAGCTCTATTGCTGAGATGCCTGTTAAGCGTTTTATGGATTTGCTAAAGTGGAAGTCGCAGTTAGAAGAAGAAAAAGCTAAAATGATGGAAGAGAAAGCTAGTGCTCTAAAAGTAAAGAGAGGTAAAGCTCGTTGAACTTTTTAGAAAGATTCAGAAAAAATGTAGCTGGTTCTAAGAATAAACATGTCGACTACATTGCGAAGATTGAACCATCTGGAGATTTCCAGAAAGTCGAAGGAATTGAAGCAATTCTTAGTTCGTGGATGAATCTGCTAAGAACTCCAGTTAGAACTTACGTTTTTGACCCGAACTATGGAAGTGAACTTTATAAGCGCGTTTTCGATCCCGCAGATGAGATTACAATGGATGCGATAAAAACAGAGATAAAAGAGAAACTAATGTATTACGATAATAGAGCGTCTATTACTAACGTCAACATTAAGTTTTTGCCAGATAAAAAGGGCTTTGTCGTAGACATCTTCGTTAGATACAAAGGAGAGATCACGAAAATATCTAAGACATTCGATAAAGAATCTTTCTTTAACTTGATCCAGTGAGGCAACTGACTTCATGAAGCTAGTTTACTGCGTGCTAACTTTTAAGAAGGGACTGTTAAGAAAAAAGACCAAGAAAGTGCACTTATTTTTTATTCCAGTCTCTTTTACTAACTACTTTTATATTGCTCTAATTGGAAAGCTAAGTGATGAAGAAAACTCTTACGTATCCCAGCTAATGGTGTCATTTCCAGCAGAGTTACTCGAAGAAGTCATAAAGGGCAAACAAGAGTACTTTGGAGAAAGATTTTCGGTCGTGGAAGAATTGCAATGCATTCCATTAAAGAAGAATAACAAGACTACGAAAATTGTCGTATCTGGAAAGAAACAAGCTTTAGTTGTTAAATCAAACATCTTACTAACGTTTGACGATTTCTTGACAACTGGTAGTAAAAAGATTTACATTCTTAGAGGAAAACTTGATCTTGACATTGGGGAAGTAGTTCCCCAAAAAAGTGTAGTATCCAAATTGGCTCTTATACAGAGAATGTACTTACGATAAACAATAAAAGTGAGGAGTTAAAAAATGGACAAAAAGTACTTAGAACTTGCATGCAAGGATTTCTTAAAAGAAGTAATTAGTGAGAGTAAGGTACTTAGACGAAAGTTATCGTTTAAGGAACACAAGAGGGTGCATGACTTAGTCGACAAAATGAACTACGACGAAGTCATGGCTGCTATCTTTAATAACGGCATTCCGTTAGCGGAACAAGGTGAGGGTTCCGTTAAAAGGGGTGCAAAGTATGGAGCAGCTGCAGGCGCTGGAATGATTGTTGCATCGAAGATAAAAAAGTCAAAATTGGCGTCACTAGCCGCTAAAGAAAAAGCACTGCGGAAAGCCGCGGCGGAGATGATGGGTAAGAAAGAAGGTGCACAAACACTGGCGCAAGCTGAGAAAATAGCAGCAACAATACAAAAGTTGAAAAAAGCCCCAGCAAAGAAACTTGGTATCGCGGCTGGCGTATTAGGACTATATCTTTGGAGACGATTCTCCGACCCATGCAGAGCACTGAAAGGAAGAACAGAAACAGCTAGATGCAGAGCTGCTGCTATACAGAAAGTAATTTCTCAACTGAGAAGTTCTTTAAATCAGTGTTCCAAAGCTCCAGACCCGATCGCCTGCAGGGCCAAAATCATGAAAGAAATAGGAAAGTGGGAAGGAAAGTACAGACAACAGATGGCTATTGCAAGCGGCCAAGCATAACTTCTTCCGAATAAAGACTCTCTTCTAAAATGAGCTTTCTAGTTTACGAAAGCAAAAAACTCTGGGCAAGCTGCGGAAAGAATAGTCGAGCTAGAGCAGCAAAGAAAGTAGTAGAAAACTTGAAGTATGTTGCTGCTCGCTATTGCCAAAAAAGCCCGCAAGCCAGAATCTTGCAAGAAAAGCTATGCACCCTACATTAAAATGTGGCAAAAAAAAGTACGACAGACTAATTAACAAACTTGAAAAAAAGACTAGCTAGAGGCAAGTAACATGACAAAGAAAGAACAGCTAACCGAAAGTGTTCGGCATACGCTGCTTGACATAATCGAAGAAAGCAGAGTTTTAAAAAGAAAACTCACTTTCAGAGAGCACTTTGGTCTTTACAAAGCTGTTAAGCACCTTCCAAGTGAGAAGGTTCTAGAACTCGCCATCCTCTTAGAAAGAAAGAGAGGCCAACCTCCAGCAAAACCCATTTCTGCTATTGCAGATATTCTGGCCAAAGGTTTCGCTGTAGCTGTGTGTCTTCCTCTCTTGCATCCAGCTATACCAGGGGGTACACTGCTATTTTATGCAGCAGTTCGTTACTTACATGACTTACACAACTGGAAATGCGAAGCAGCATGTCAGTCAGGAGAATACGGAAAAGAGATAAAAGACAAAAGATTATGCTATGCAATGTGTGACCTCGCATCTTGGAATAAAGTACTGACAGAGTTGGAGATAGAGAGAAAAACATGCCCAGTGCAAAAGAATCCAAAGCTATGCGAAAAGAGGATGTCAAAGCTAATACTCTATGCTACACAAAAGAAAGCAGAAGCAGAAGCGAGAGTCCAGATTCGTAGAATGAAAGCCAGATACAAGAAGACATAGTATTTTTGAGTTAATTATTTTTCTAAACGGAGGACTAAGAAAACGCAGTTCTACAAAAGACTGTATGACTATATACACGACTACCAAAAGTTAGTTTACGATTACTACTCGAAACACTCGATCGCTTTCTTATGCACTTACTACAATTTAGATAGAAGTTCGACTGTATGGGACGACGAAAACTTAATGGGTGGCTACTACGAAAAAATAGGAGATTTGACTGGAGTCCGTTGGATTAAGTATCACTTTTTGCCTGTCTTTTGGGTTGAAGAAACTCTTACTGACTACACAGCCGAAGACATTGGCTATATAAATGAAGGTGAAAGCAGGTTTGTCATTCCTTGGTCTTATGGTATTGAACCGACACCAAACGACATGATAAAGTTTGAGCAAGAATTTTTAGTGGCTGGAAGAGGACCGGATAAGTATAGCCTTTTCTGCGTTACTGGTGTAAAGGTTAGACCACCTAACGGAAAAATTCTATGGGAGCTTAAGCTTACAATTGAACAGTCTAGAACAACTGACGAAATAGACAAACAAGTAAGTAAGCAAAGAGTTTTCTTCGACTATACGAAAAAGATCTATACAGTGGAAGACGCTCAAACTTTAAGTAGAATGATGGTTAAAAATGAAGCGATACGCAATAACTTGAAACAACTTTATGACCAAAACTCAGGATTTTACTTAATTTAATTAAGAAATGGAGGAAAATAAAGATGTTAGTTGACGACAAGACAATAGAAAAAGTTATTGACAAAGTTTACAAGAAGATTAGAGAACAAGCAAATCCAGTAGCTCGAGCAATGGCTAAAGAATTGCCATCTCTTTCGAAGAAGTTAACAGCAAAGACTTTGCTCAAAGCTGGCGCTGGTGTTCTTGGTTTATTAGGGTTAACTTACATTATAACTGGAATTATAGATGAATGCAGACCTGTAAAGAGAAGATTTGGTTTAGAAGCTTATAAAAAGTGTCTCGCCAAAAACTATACGAAAGCCGCAAACTCAGCTGAAGCTGCTATAGCTAAGTGTAAGTTTACCAAAGACCCTGAAAGATGTAAAGAAAAGTTAACTGCCAAAGCACGGAAGTTAAGAGAGTTAGCAAAGCAAGCATATGAGCAAGCTAAAGCTATAAGAGCCAAAAAAGCAGCAAAATAAAGTGCGGAAGGGAAAATGGAGACTCTAAGCAACCAGATCTATCTAAGTAGAGACCAAATACGACTTAGAATTATAGAGTACGTCAAAAAGTATTTAGAACTAGAGAATGTAGATCTTACGAAGACGTCTTTCTTGTCGTACTTGATTAACGTAATTTCTACATTAACTTCGAACTTACTATTTTACGAAACTTCTGTCTACAGAGAGTTCTTCTTAACGACAGCACAACTTCCAGAAAGTATTCTAAATCTTTCTGCTTTTCTTGGGTACAACACGAAAGAAGCTAGATATGCAATTACTGACGTACTCGTAAAAATACCCCTAACGTTTGAAGACAATGTGGCTCGTTTCTCTATACCACAGGGACACAAGTTTTACGCTAGCGATATTCAGTTTACTACTTACTATAGGACTGACATAACAGTACACAATAATGCTTACGCATCAGTTGTGGTAGTAGAAGAAAATAGAACTTACAACTTACCAGTAATAATCGACACAACGTCTTCTACAACACCACAAATGAAGTTTATACTACCAGTTCGGCAGTATAAAGAAACTACTCAAGAATTCCAGATAGATGCAGACTTAAAACCATATCAGTTCGTTACTATTGACGTTCCAATAAAAGGCAAAGTGACGGCTCTCTCTGTTGCGATTAAAAGTCCAGGAGCTACGTCATGGAGACTCTACGAAGAATTTCAAAGTCTCTATCTTATGTCACCAACAGACTACGGCTACGTTTCGAGACGAACTATTACTGGAAGAAAGCTTTATTTTGGAAATGGTCTAATAGGAGTACAGCCAGAACCAAACTCAACAGTTTTAGTAACTGTAAGAGAAACAGAAGGAGCAGATGGAAACGTAATAGCAGGAAGTATCACTAGAGGAGATAGAATCTACTATACAAACCAAAGTGGTATAACTAAGATAGTAAACTATACAGTAGTTAACCCATCTTCTGCTGTCAATGGGGAAGACGAAGAATCTATAGAAGAAATTCGTAGCAATGCAATTGCAAATCTCTCAGCTCTGGGAAGACTTGTATCTGAAGAAGACTACAAGAATTCGAATGTAGTAATTCCTTACCCAGCAATGAACGTAAATCCAGTTCCAGTTCTTAAGAGGTCTGACGTAAAAGTTAACGACATACAATTATTTACATGCTTAATTTTTAACGACGTAGTAGTCCCAACAAGAAATGAGAAAATACTTCTTCCTCTTGGTACAACTTATCTTCCAAGGGGAACAGTTATCGAAGATCAAGACGGCTTCAAATACTATACTCTTTTCGATATAACTTTGGACTACATCAATACTGAAGCATACTACCACTATATAATGAGTTCTTCAGAGTTTTCTCTAACTCTCGCCGAAAGCTTTGGCTCTACATATGACATAGTTGCAAACTCTCTGAAAGTACAAAGAAGTGGTTCCGGAGCGATTTTCGAACTAACGTACTACTCAAGTGAACCAGATTATGGTTCTGCATCCTGTATAATGCAGATACTAGAGACCGGAGAAACGTTTACTTTCACAAACGTTCCTGCTAGTAAGAAGTTTGTTTACACCTTTTCGGACTACACAACTATTAGAGAAGGAGAAACTACTTTTCTGTTTACTCTATTAGATAGCACAGCAGCCCAAGTAGCTACTTACTCGTGTACTTTCGCTTTTAGAATGCCACTTAAATCTTTCATGATGTCTAACGTCGTAGTTGACGGTACTTCAGTTATAGTTTATGACGTTCCGGTCGTAGAAAAGACGTACTACGATTCTATTAACCAAGACGATTTCGAACTAGTAGTTCTACAAAAAATGTTGTCTTCTTTTAGTATTTATAAATATCGAATGCTTACAGACTTTACGAATCTCAAGTTCGCGAATACTACTGGTCGAATGACTAACATGAAGTTTAATAAAGTTACAAGAGTAGCAGTAAAAGATTCTGGACTCTGTAGTGTTCCTCCAGATCCAGCAGTTGGTGATCGGTACATAGTTTCTGGTTATGAAGAAGGAGCTTGGCTTGGAAGAAGAAATAATATAGCTCAATGTATTGCGAACGATTCGACTTCTGGTGTACTCTGGTCATTTACAGAACCATCGACAAACGATATTGTTTACGTGACGGAAAAGAAAACGAAGTTAATCTATACTGGAACTAACTGGGTCGTTCCAGAGTTTACTGTTCCTCTACAAATAGAACTCGAAGTGTTTAAGAGTAAGACATACGTTGGGTCCGACACAGAATTGAGCAACACTATAAAAAGCAAGCTCGTATCCGAATTCGAAAGCAGGTTTGGACCAACAATAGAATTGTACCGTTCTGAGATTATTAGAACTGTGCAAGAGATAGATGGTGTCGACCATTGCAACTTGATCTCTCCATACTGCGATATTTTCTTCAACTACGATTTAGAAAGTCTGACGCAAGAAGAATTACTTGAATATACACCTGAGTACGTTTTCTTCACTACATTCGACATATCAATTAAAATATTAACATAAGGAGAGCAGCCACATGGAAAATTTGCAATGTTTAGCTGAACTATCACTAAGCAAAAAGTTGCTTAGAAGAGTTACTCTTCAGGACATTTCTATTCTTGCTGGTGGTTTGTTGCTTGTATTTTTGTACTTCGCTAGCTTAGTAAGAGCTAGTAAGAGGAGAAATGACTTAGAACTTAAACTTATCGAAAGCACTGGATTTGACTATAAAATTCTCGAACTTGTCACAAAAGTTCCGAATGCGTTTTGCACTAGTCTTATTCCGCGAACTATTTTTATGACAAGAGGACTTGTAAAAATGTGTACTGAGAGAGAATTAATAGCAGTAGCTCTCCACGAGATTGCTCATTTGAAAACGTACGACTCATTTACACTCCTTCTTTCAGTTTTAGCGGCAAGAGCTGGCTTAACAGGAGTTATTGCTAGAGCAACAAATTTCGTGATAAAGCAGCGGATTGGAGGGCCTGCTCTCAGGTCAGCACTCGTCGCTTCTGTTGTCGGTTTAACTGCACTTAGTGAAGTGGTTGCTATCGCGTTCTTAATGAGAATGCAAGAAAAGAGGTCTGACGCTTACACTGTCAAGTTTGGTTATGCTCAAGATCTAGCAAGTGCTCTACAAAAAATCGAAGAGTACAGTAAGAAAAAAGAGTTCTGCGGTTTCTTGTGTCGTGTCAATAAAAAGATCGGAAATATTTTTGCTTCACACCCAGAAACAGAAGAAAGAGTAGAGTCACTCTTAAAGAAAGAAGAAACGTGGAAAAAGATTCAAGAACAAGATAAACAGGGATTGAAAAACTTAATCCAAAAACACTTAGTTGGTGAGCAAGAATGAAAAACAAATTACTAAACACCTATTTGGAGTTTCTTCAAGAAGTAGCTCCTCCTGACTGGGAAGGAACTATTAAAGCGATGAAAAAGCATAAGAAAATTAAAAGCCCTTGGGCTCTAGCTTGGTATATGAAAAAGAAGGGCTACAAACCTCATTATACTAAGAGAGGCAAAAAACTCTCGGAGTTTGTCGGCTACGGAGGAGCTGGATCTGCTCTTAGAATAATTGCAGAGTGTAAAGAGTTTGCTAAAGAAGCGACTCTTTCTCAAGAGTGTACTGAAAAACTGCAACGCATAAAAGAGTGCCTCGAAGCTAATATGTCTGCTTGCGGTAGCGATGGATCTTGCAGACAAGTATTAGCAGAAGAAATCAGTCGCTTAGAAAGCTTAATGGAGGCTTAAAAATGAGCACGCTTTTGGAAGACTACATAAATTTAGCACGAGAAAAAGAAGATTTACTTCCGTGCTATCGTAAATGCAAGCAGTACAAAAAGAATAGCACTGCATACAAGATTTGCATAGAGAAGTGCAAAATAAAAGGGCTAGAAATTAAGATTAAAGAATTGTCTTGGAAAAAAGGGCCAGAAAGAGGCTACTACGAAGAAGAAATTCGGAAATCTAAAGATAGGATAGAAAAAATTAAGAAGAAAATTCTAACATTGTCTACATCTCGCCCTAATAACATCGCTATTCTGGGAGGAAGCGTAAGCAAACATGATAGACAAAAAATAGAAGAAATTATCAATCGAACATGCGAAAGAATCGATGTTGAGCAAGTCGTTCCAGCGATAGCTCAAAGAATGTCAAATGTACTAAAAGCTTTAAGCAAAGAAAGAGCAGCAGCTGGTGAAGTGCTAAAAAAGATGAAGTTAGCAACAGGACCACAACGTGCTATACTTTCTGCCAAGTATGCAGAACACATGAAAAACATTAGAGATCTTCTAGCAACTAAAAAGCATTTGGCTTCTAGAATTACTAATGCATAGACGTTTTTTGATTTCGCAATAAGAGAGGAAGCAAAAAAAAATGGTAAGTGACAAACTAATCGAAAAAGTCGTAACTAAGGCACTGAAGAAGATTCAAGTTCAAGAGCAGGCCGGTGCTCTTACAAAAGCGGGGCAAGGAGCACTTGCGGCTCTTAGGCAAAAGATAGCTACTAAAAGACAACTTCTATCTCAACTGCTCCAGAGAATCAAGAACGCTCGCGGCAGTTCGAAAGAGGTTTTAAAAGCACAGTACCAGAAGAAAGCTGAAGAACTTAGAAATCTGACAGCCAAAGCTAGACAGCTTGCTGCGACTAAGAAAGGAAAAATTGCTATTGGCGCTGCTGCTGCTGCTGGCGCTGGTGCTATTGGTGCTTACAAATATAAGACAAGAAAAACAGTATAACACTAAGTTAGAAGCAAGAGGAAAAAAATGAGAAAAGTTGCTATTATTGGGTACGGAACAGTTGGAAAGGCTATGCAAAAAGTCTTTCCAGATGCTCTTATCTATGACGAAAACAAAGAGAAGAGTCTAGCAACTAAAGAAGAAGTAAACGAATGCGAGCTTGCACTTGTATGTGTTCCAACCCCTATGAAAATAGAAGAAGGCAAAGAATTTTTTCCAGCAGATACCTCAATAGTGGAAGAAGTAATTTCTTGGCTCGAAAGCAAATATATAGTAATAAAATCAACAGTCCCACCAACGTTTACTGATACAATTGTAGCCAAAACTGGAAAGAATGTTTGTTTTTCTCCAGAGATAGTTGGCGAATCCAAGTACTTCACTTCGCCATGGAAATATCCAGACCCGAGCGACCCTAGATTACATGACTACGTTATCATTGGCGGGGAGAAAGAAGTTAGAGAAAAAGTTTGCGACATTTTCGTAGAACGACTTGGGCCAGAGAAAACTTACTACTTAACTACTGCAGTAGAAGCCGAAATCATTAAGTATATGGAAAACTGCTGGGGAGCTGTAAAAGTAGTTTTCTGTCAAGAATTCTATGACTTGTGCCAAAAACTTGGTGCTAGCTATCATGTAGTAAGAGAAGGTTGGACACTTGACAAAAGAGTAGAAAAAATGCATTCGGCTGTCTTTGTTAACGAGAGAGGCTTCGGAGGAAAGTGCTTTCCGAAAGACACAAACGCTCTTGTGTCGTTCGCCGACTTGATTGGAATCAGCATGGACATTATAAAAGCTGCTATTAGAAAAAATAGAGTACTCCGAAAGGAAACAACATAACAGAAAGATTTAGCTAGGTAACAGTAATGGAAACTTTATATTCTATAGCACGTGTTGAGGAAGCTAAGCTCAAATCTCTTTTAAGAGATGTAGTTGGAAAAGAAATGAGTGAACTTTCGAAACCCTGCTATATTCCGAGCCACAAAGCTTACTATTACGAACTCTTACAAAGTTGCGGATTAAACGAGCAAAACATAAAAGAGTTTGTGTCACGCTTTTGGAAGGGTAGAAAAGAAGCAAAGTGGAACCTCTGGAAAGATCCTGTAACTCTGTTTTCAATTTGGCTAATGTGGTACTTTCTGAAAAAGAAAGATATGATAAATTTCAAGTATGCTTTAATGTACCACATGATTAGAAACTACGCTAATATTATGAAAAAGTTTATGCCCGCTTACTGCGACGAAGCTGCATTCAAGTTTACTCTTGACCACTTAGGAAAAACTCACTTATTTTCGAGAGAAAAGACTATTGCTAATGCTCTTCTCTTCTTAGCCAATGCACTCGAACAAAAGTATGCTCGCGACATCTTCGCACAAGACTTAGACAGAATTTCTCGATTTATTGGAGAAACAAGACATAGAATTAACCAGAGTGTTAGAAGCTTCGCAATAGCATACCATAATAACGTTAAGGAGAAAATTGGTTATAAAACTCCGTACGAACAACCAGAAGAGAGAGCAGAGACAATCTTACCAGCAATAGAAAAGAGAGAACTCTTTATAAACGAAGTAGCAAGAAGAATAACTACGTTTGGTGAAATAGATGAAGAGAACTTAGAGAACGCTAGAAAGATTACTTCTACTACTAAAACTTTAGCAGAAGCAATTGTTAATGAGTTATCGACACCAAAGTACTCCGAGTCAGTAAGAGTAATTTTAGACTTGTTCTTACGAGAGATAAAAAGTGTAGCTGATTTATGCGGGACTCACTTTTATAAAATTGTTCGTTCTCTCATGGCAATAAAAAGGACATCTAAACTACTGCATTTTAAACAGCAAGTAACTAATCTTCTACTACAAATCTTAAGAAGTATTGGCTTCGAACGTAAATTTAAGAGTTTTACAAGTCAAACGCAGTTCTTAACTAACTTATTTCTAGCATATTATATTACTCTTTTTGCTAGAAAAGCGAGGTGCTGAAATGGATATCTCTGACAAGCTAAAAGAAATGTTAGAAGCATTCGGTCAAGGACTAGAAGACATTGGTGGGAATCCCTACCCTAACTATATGCAGTCTCTAAAGAGTGTTCTTCGACCAGTACCTGGGGTTACGCAAGACTTCGAGAAAGAAGTCATAGAATTTCTAGAGAAAAATCAGTCTCCGTCAGAGCAAGATGTACACGAATTCGCAGCAAGAATCGGAGTTCCGACACCAGCGGTTAGGAGAGTTCTTTACCGGCTTGCTAGTTCATTCTTATCCGTCGGTAAGCACAGACATGTTCCAGACTCTGAGTACGATGCACATCAGCTAGCTATGGGACAGAAAGTCGAATTGGAACATACAGACGATCCAGCTATAGCGAAAGAAATTGCCAAAGATCACTTAGCAGAGTGTCCAGACTACTATACTCGTCTCGAGATTATGGAAAAGGAATGTGAAAAATAAAGCATGGCTCAAGAAGCAAGAGCAATCCCAACACGATCGTATAAACTGGAAGTAAAAATAGGAGATAGAGATTTTACAGCTGACTTACTTTCCGCGAGAGTTATTTCGTCTATAGTCGTTCCATACCAGATTGTCGTTTTAGACCTGTTCGTTTTTAGAGGCCACGGTGATCTAATAAAAGACCGAATTCTAGAAGAAAACCCTATAAAGCTTACAGTTAAACTCCTTGGAATACAAGGTGGCTCAAGAGAAGGAGAAGGAGTACCTTTACAACAAGTTGACTTTGAACTCATGTACTTAAAGTCCTACCACGCAGTCTCTCCGACAGCTATGACACCAAATACAGTCCAGAAAGACAGAACTATCATGAGCTTAGCATGCTTATGTCGTAAACCCTTTAAAACAGTGACTACTCTAGTAAATGACGTTTTTACTAATACTACTTTAGAAAAAGTGATAAAGAGTCTAGTTGGAACTACCGAAGCAACTCTTAGACTAGATACTTCTGGAATAAACCAAAATGTAATAGATCAAGTAGTTATACCACCCTTAACTTTGCACAGAGCAATCCAATACATTGACTCGACGTTTGGTTTATATGATGGTGCATGCGAAGTACACTGCAGATATGACAATACTCTATTCATCAGCAATATGTCTAGAAAAGTGGCTAAAGCACAGCGTTTCACGATCTACCAACTTCCTTTAGACCTCGATAAGAAAGAGTTAGAGAATAAACTACATGAGGTAGAAGATGGCAATAGTTTCATTACGTATGCTCCGATAAAGAACCAGTTCTCTGGAAATGCAAAAGCAACTCTTCTTGCTAGAAAGTTAGAGCACATAGTAAAACCGAAAGATAAGCTGTACTACAAACTAGAGCACAATTTAGATGACCTCTGCTCTGACGTTGGCATTCTTTACAAGACAAACAAGATCTATACTGACAGAACTATAGATAGAACTCGATACTATATAGACCAGACTGGCTATGAAGATGACGAAACTTTTATTAAGTCGAAAGTTGGTAAACACTTGACTTCTCTATCTACTACTACAGTTCATATAGAAAGAAACTTTAGAGTTCTCTCGCTTCTCGATGTTGGTGAGTGCGTAAAGCTAGCTAGCTTGAATCCTGACTATATAGACTTAGCTGGAAAATACATCTTAAAATCTTCAGAGATCAGGTTCCAAAAGCGTGGAGACTGGATAGCCGTAGCTACGTTAGACTTAGCTAGAAGTAATAATATTGTATGAGGAAGCTAGCAAAAAAAAAGCTCTTTAGTATGAAAATAGACTAAAGAGCTTTTTTTCTTCGAGCTCAAGCTTTCTTTTTCCGTCGTACTGGAAAATTCTTTACATCTCCTTTCTCAAGAAAGCCGGTGACTTTAGTCATCCGGATGAATTGAGATCATTTTAGAACTGTTCTTGATTCTGATTTGTTTTAAATTTAGAACAAACAAATATAACTAAAAATACAATTGAAAGTCAAAAACGGGTATGAAAACATTAAAATCCTATACTTGTAGAATTTCTGGAAATAAACAGAAACTTGAGTTTCTAGAAAATACTTTACAACAGATTCAGCAATTGTCAGAATTTGTTTTCTACTTGTGTAAGTCAAGTTGGAACGATCAAAAGTCTTTGTATCGACTTTGCAGACAACAATTTCCTCAAATAAATTCTAAATGTCTTCAAAACTTCATAAGTTTATATGCTCCTTGGAATTACAAGAAAGCTCCAAAGAAACCAATAAAAGCAAGTATTTTCATGGATCAAGGCCAACAAGTTTCTAATACAACTAAACCAACTAAATACGCCAAAATCTGGCTAAAACTATTTAGAAAGTATTTTCCTTTGTTTGGAAAACATCTAGATCTTTCAAAAGGAAAAGTTAAACTAGTTCAAATTTACAAAAGGTCTAGTAACAATAAGTTGTATTTAAGACTTTCTATAGAAATAGAAAAACCAGATCCACAACCAAAACAAATTCCAAAAGTAGTTGGTCTTGATGTTAACTACAAACGAGTTGTTCTTTCAAATAATATCTTTAAGCATATCAAACAACTTGCTCATAGAAAACTTGAGCGTAAAAAGAATAACCAGAAACTTCGAAATTTGGCAAACTATTCAAAAGACTATTTGCACAAATTGACTTCTCAAATTTCTAAAGAACTTCTTCAACAAGGAGTAGACGTTCTAGTCCTAGAAGATCTGAGACATTTGAGAAGGTCAGCTTCAAGAAAACTTGGGACTTCTAAAGGAAAAATGTTGAATTATATCATTAACAGTTTTCCTTACTCGATGTTCCAAAACTTCTTGGAGTATAAATGTTTAGATCAGGGAATTCTAGTTGTAAAAATCAATCCAGCATATACGTCTAAAACTTGTTCAAGTTGCGGAAGTAGAAATACTTCTAGACCACAACAAGAAAGATTTGTTTGTAATGATTGTTTGATTCAACTTGATACTGATCTAAACGGGTCAAGAAACATTGAGAAGTTCTATAAGAAATCTCAATGCGCTACTAGTGACTCTAGCGCTCTGTTAGACCCAACAAAAGTAACAGGAATCTGGGGGCTTTAGTCCCCCAGAAGGTCGCTTCTTCCATTACTTCCCTTTTCTTAGTTGTTCGTAGACTTCGGTTGATACTTCCACTGAGTGGCCTTTCAAGCACTTCCTTCTAAAGAACCACTTTCCTCTAACTAAGTCTGCATCCCAAAGGAGCTGTTCTTTCGAAATGCACAAAGGACAGTACTTCCCAAGCCAAGATTTCGCTAGCTCACTTGTCGTTGAGTCGATTAAAAAAATAGGTGTTTTCATTTTTCCCTCCTTTCTGTAAAGATATATATATAGCTGCGGTGTAGTTCTCTTCTGAACAAAAAAATGGAGAGCAGTGCACAAAACATGACGAAAGAAGAAAGAGAAAAACTAGTTCAAGAGTATATAAAATGTAAGTCAGACTTCGAATACTTCTGCAGAAACTACATTGTAATCGAGCTTCCTGGTGGCGACGTTTACTTAAATCCCTACAAGGAACAGTTAAAGCTAATAAAAACGATCGAGCAAGAGAAAACTGTATTAGTTCTTAAGTCTAGGCAAATTGGAATTTCTACGATTGTCCAGGCTTATATCACTTGGCTTACCACTTTTTTCGACAATGTCGTCGTCGGAATCATTTCTAAAGATGGACCGGAAGCAACTAGTTTCGCTAGAAATATAATGTCCATGTTAGATAAGCTTCCAAAATGGATGACACCAGGGTTCAAGAAAAGAACAGAACAAACGTTTATTTTGAGCAATGGTTCTAAAGTGTATGCAACACCTGTCAATCCGTCAACGCCAGAAAAAACGCTAAGAGGTAAAGCAATTACTTTTCTAGTTATTGATGAAGCAGCTTTTGTGCCACATATTGAAGAAGCATGGACTGGAATGGTCTCAGCTTTAGCTACTTCTCAGAAACACGCTAGACAAAATGGGATACCCTATGGAACAGTTCTGCTAAGCACCCCGAACAAGACAGAAGGTGTTGGAAAGTGGTTTTTTACTCGATACCAGAAAGCTTTATCTAACTCTGACATCTTCAAGTTATTTAAGATACACTGGAAAGACATTCCAGAACTGGCAAGTGATCCGTCTTGGTATGAGACACAGCGAAAGCTATTCGGTTATGACGAAAAAGCTATAAAACAGGAGTTAGACTTAGTATTCTTACCTGGGAGCGGTTCTTTCTTCTCTGAAGAGATATGCGAAAAACTACAATCAATAGACTGTAAACCAATTGAAGTACTTAAACTATTTAACGGCGAATGGTGGAAGTTTAAGCAGCCAGAAAAGGGAAGGTACTATTTAATTGGCGTAGACACTGCTGGTGAGCATGGGGAAGACAACTCTGCAATTACTGTTTGGGACTACGTAACACTAGAACAAGTCTGCGAATACCAAGGTAAGTGCTCAGTTACAGATTTTACAAAAGTTGTAGCTCTTGCTTGTGCTCAGTACTCAGGTATTGTGGTGGTTGAGAACAACTCTTACGGTAACCAAGTATGTGAAGCACTAGACCGAAGCGAGTTTGCTCCAATGCTATATAAAGAGAAAAGGTCAGAAAATAAAGTCGTTACTGGTCTCTCTACTAACTCGAAAACACGACCCCTCATGATCGATTCTCTTTATTCGTATATAGCAGAAACTCCAGAGATCGTAAAGTCTAGAAGACTAGCTCTAGAACTTGTGGGTTTAGTCTCGAAAGCTAGCGGCAGAGTAGAAGGTGATGAAGGTTGTAGAGACGACTTAGCTTTAGCTACAGCTTGTGCTTTCTACGTCAGAAAGTATGACCCGCCACTAGCGATAAGTTTGGCTGGAGAAAAAGGAAATATACTCGATAAAGTTCTAAACTTAAACGTCAGTGAGAATCTCTCTTCTTTTACTAACGAAGATATTGCACAGTTTGTAAAAGAGAACATAGCCCAGATCTCAGCTATGGGAGGCTCGTTCATTAATACTCTACAATTCTATGACGGAAGTTCCCAGTTGCAGAAACTAGAACCCATGTTTAGAATAAAGAAAGGTCCTATCGACTTAGAGAAAGATATTGACTCTAGCTTTTCTTTTGCTGACTATATTGATTTGACAACTGAGTGAGGAAGTTACTAAAATGGATAATCTTCAAGAGCTTTTCGTTTTACCATTTGGAGCTGAAGTTGTAGCTACTTTCGGCAACATTCCAGTTTACTCTTCCGAAAAATTGAAAGAGAAGTTTATTGAAGCAATTTTATTGTCTAAGACTCTCTCTAAGTGTATTGACAAGATTGCAGAAATGGTAAAGTACGGGCAGATTGTTCCGTGCTGGCAAAGCAGTAACGTTATTTCTTTTATCGCTAGGAGCATTTTCGCTCCGGCCCGTTCGAAAATTCTCGTTGGTGCTTACAGCCAACCAGAAAAGACAATTTACATAGTTATCGACAACAAGACGAACTGGTTTTTGTCATATCCTAACGAACTGCTCGAAGACGTCCTTTTGCACGAACTTTGCCACAAGTTTGCAGTAGAGATTCCAGGAGCTTTCTATGCCGAGTTTAATGATGTTTTGCAGAAATTTTACTCTTCTTATTTTATGGACTTGTTTTCCTTACCCAAAGAAAAGAGTAAGGAAGTTAGTATAATAGTTGAGGACTTTCTCAAATTTCTTGTTACTTATCAGTCGAAAGCGATCCTTATTAAAAAGTTTATAAGATTATACGAAAAAGAACTAGACAGTTTCGGAAAACTTGCTGTAGACAAAAAGCAGTTTAGAGTAAGACAGGTTTCTCTTCTTATTACCATAGCAAAGATAGCTTCGGAACAAGATCCCTTAGAAATATTCTCATCCTCTGCGCAGACAATTTTACCACTTTACGAAGCGTACAAACGGTTCGGACTCAGTAACCTAGATACTATATGTCTTCAAGAGTTGGTTGCACCATCTGAGGTTGTCAGTATACTCTGTGGTAATGGACTCTTCAGTTCTAAGTTTTTGTCTTTAATGAAGAAAATTTAGCAGAAAAAATCTAAAAAGGAGATTAATGCTTAAATGGCCGACTACGATCCTACCAGAGAGTCAAAAAGGCAAATAGAAGACTTGCTAAGACGAGCAGAAGCAAAGAAGACCGCCCTCGATACACTAGCTGAAAGAAGAGGAGTCAATCCTGTCCTCAACTTTATAAGCAGAGAAGAAGCTCGATTTGAAGGTGACATACGAAAGTACAAAGGAACTGTAGCAGATATCGCACGAAAAAGAAGGGTTACTGAATTAGCTGGTCCTGGTGAAATTAGGGAAGTTGAAAGTTCAGTAGCAAAAATTCTCGACAAACTTGGCTATGTAGTTGAGTCTCTATCCCGTGGTGTCACAAAGATCAGTCAAGTTACAGCAGAAACTCTCCAAGAGTATAGGGACGCAATTAGGCAAGATATTTACATAAGTAAGCCCCGTGCAGTAGCAATGGCTCTTTCGACAGCTACACCAATCTTTGGCTACTTTATAGGAAAGTTCTTCGAGACAAGATTATTCCAAAGAATCACCGAAGGGATCAAAGAAAAGTTCTTAAATGCAATTTCGTTCGTAGCTGACAAACTTCGAAGCATGTGGGGTGGTGTTACAGAATGGTTTCGAAGACGAGCAGAAGAGAGGGCATACAGAGGGAAGATCGAACGTGTAAAAGTAAAAGCACCAAAACTGCAAGAGGGTGGCTACGTACGTAGAACTGGTGTGGCGCTGGTGCATGAAGCTGAAGTTATTACTCCTGTTGAAAAAATATTCCGTTATATAGAAGAGAAGACTGGAAAAAAAGATATACTAGAAAAAATCGAAGCGTGGATAAAAGAGCTTACATATGGAGTTATCGACCTAGAAAAGTTTATTAAGAGAGAAAGGGTAGAACAGAGAAGTTTTATTGAATCGTTCGTTAAAAACTGGCAAGAAGAACGTCACTTCGAAGAAAAAGACTGGAGAGAACGTGTAGTTAGGTTGCTGGCTGAACTGAAGACTGGATTATTCGGGATGACTTCTGCTATTAGAATAGCTTGGCAACGAACATTAATGGAGCATCCGACTCTCAGGTTTTTAATTGGTTTAGGAACTGTTTTAAAAGTTGGTTTTTTGAAACCCATAAAGTGGTTGTTTGGTGTTAGAGGCGGTTACAGGGCTATGCTCCCGAGAGGCGTCAATGTTCTTGGAAACATTCAAGATACTCTCTTCCTAATCTTCACAAACATGATGCCAAAGCTGGACCAAATTATGCTTAGTCTGAAGCAAATGGTAGAGAGCTTAACTGGAAGAGAAGCAGAGGCAGTTAAGGAGCAAACGTATAGTTTATACGATAAGATAAGAGAGTTCTTAGGAACAAAGACAAAAGAAACTCCAGTAAGAGTACTTCTTTGGAAAAAGTTCATTGATGCACTTGAACTTAGAGAAGAGAGTCTTAGAGAAGCTGGAATTACTGGCTTTGCTTCTTTCTTAAGTCCTTTCAGAATTCTGGGTATGCTTTTTGGAAGAGCAAAAGGTAGAACTGTACCTGGAGTTAAGTCTGGTTTTGCTGATGCAGAAAAGAAGTGGGCAAGTTTTGTAGAAGCACTTAAGAAAATAAAGAAGAGAGTAATATTCGGTGGCATAGCGGGAGCAGCTGCTGGACTACCAATCCCAATTCCAGGACTTTCCTTAGTAACTGGTGCTGCAGGTGCAGCTGTAGGTGCAGCTACTGGCTTTTATGCTGAGGCTAAAAAACAAGCACCCCAAGTTACAGCTATGGCCAAAAGATTTTTCAAGTGGGGTATTCTTGGTTTCTTAGCAGCTCCTTTGATTCCATTCGTTGGGCCTGTTGGCGGAATAGCACTGCTTGGTACTATTGGTGCGGTTAAACCCTACTTGAAAAGAATTGGTGAACTTCCAGGAGCACAAACTTTATGGGGGAAGATAAAAGAATGGTCTATAGAGGCGAAGTTTAGATTCAAAGAACAATGGAAGAGAATACATGATCGTCTTGTCGAAATAAAAGAAAATACCGCACAACCTTGGTGGAAGAAATGGTTAGCTAAATTTGGTCTCCTAGCTATGTGGGTGCTTGGCAAGATAAAGACTTTCTTGCTAAATCCGGCTTGGTTTTTCACTAAGTTACTCTACAAGATACCCAGAGCTCTCATAGAAGGCTTGCTCTTAGGTGGTAGAGGTATAGGACGTGGTATAGTCCTCGCTGGAAGAGGAGTGGGTAGACTTTTGTCAAGAATGGGCCCCTGGGGTGTAACTGCTGCTATTAGCGGTGGTCTTATGGCTGCAGCAGATGCCAGAGAAGCAGCTAGGAGAGCAAAAGAATGGGGCGTTCCAACTTGGGCTGCTATGGTTGGTGGTGTTCTTGGCAGTATTGGTGGAGGACTGGAAGGTCTTAAAGAAGGAGCTTTAAAGGGAGCAGCTTTAGGAGCAGCTGCTGGTTCTATAGTTCCAGGTGTTGGTACAGCAGTAGGAGCTGGAATTGGTGCTATTGCTGGTGCTATCCTTGGTTACATAGGCGGGGAAAACATAGCAAGAGCAGTAACAGTAGTGTGGAAACAAGTTAGCCGTCTTGCAGAAGCAACATGGAAATGGGTTAAATATCCAATAGAAGTTGCTGTCGGTGCAGTTAGAGAACTAGCATCTTGGATATCTGAAAAATGGGACTCAATAAGAGATACGACAAAGACAGTTATAGATAAAGTTACCTTCTTTGCAAAGAGGTCGGCAGAGAATCTTATAGATTCGTTCGTTACAATCTTTAAGTTCTTACATGATATAGGCACATCTATTAAAGATTGGATTATTGAGAAAATCGTCGTTGCTCTTCCATTTCTTAGACCTCTCATGGCTCCATATATAGCTGCTTACAGAGTTGGAAAAGCTGGGTTCGAAGCAGTTAGAGAAATAGCAAAACCAGTAGCCGCAGCTGGTGCAAGAGTAGTAGAAGAAGTAGCAAAACCAGCAGCCGCAGTTGGTGCAAGAGTAGTAGAAGAAGTTAAAGAACCGTTTGTCTCTTACTACAAAAGAATACGGGGAATGATCATTGCGAGAGAAGGTGCGAAAATAGAGCAGTTACAAGAGCCAGTAAGGAGAAATTTGGAAGCTATGGCTGAAGAGTTTAAAGCTATGACTGGAAGACCACTAACTGTTAACTCAGCTTACAGATCAAGAGAAGAGCAAGCAAGACTGTACATGGAAAAAGGACCAGGACTCGCAGCTCCTCCAGGGAGGTCACTACATGAAAGAGGTCTCGCTGTAGATGTATCTTCAATTGATGCAAGAAAACTCGAAGAACTTGGTCTCTTACAGAAGTACGGCTTCGCTAGGACACTGCCACATGAACCTTGGCATCTTACATATCAGTCAGTTGGTGACGCTATAACAGTGAGAGACACCGCTGGTAGAACGTTCCTTACAATGAAAAGCTTAGCTGCTATGAGAGCTTCGGAAGCACTTTTGGGCGCAGCTGGAAGTTCAGAAGTAGCTCGAGCTCTTGCAGCTGGTATGGCCAACTTAAGCAAACAGATACAACATGTAATGACTAATATAACTAACGTCTATAACACTACTATGCAAAACATGAACGCTGGTGGTGGTAGAGCTGCATACCAGAGTCCTTACGATTCAGAACTAACTATAGTCTTATCTGGAAACGTTCCATAAAAAAGAGGTAAAATTCATGTTAGAAGCACTGTGGTCTTTGCTATTGGTTGCGTTTCTAGTATCGTGTTGCTTCATAGGTTTTACGTGGTTAATCATACTAATACTTGACGAGAGGCAAAGATAAATGATAGAGCTAACGAAAGAGGCCCCAGTTGAGAAGATTTCTTTACCGATAGGTGTACCGCCTGTGGAAGCCAGAGTTAGTGGTGTTCCATTTGAAGCAACTCTTCCGCGAATGGAAATAACACCATGCTTGCCAACTGTAGGCGAAGGAATCACTCTCTACAGGCTAGATCCAGTTTTCGGAATGTATAAAACTATGCTGCAATCTCTTGGCTTCGAACTAGGAGAGCAAAATACAACAGGGCGATCTCTACCAGTCGTTTTCCAATTAGACAATACACCAACAGAATCATTTACTAATGACTACTCACCAAGTTTTTTGCAACAAATGACTGAAGTAATATCTGCACCAATGCAAGAGTTAATGTATATAGCGAACGTACAGAACCTTCAATCTGCTATTGGTGCGATGAGTGAAATAGCTAGAGGAGCTGGAGCAGAAAGCATAGCTGGGTGGATGGAAAGAGCCAAAGGAGCTATAGAAAGTGCAGAAAGATGGGCTGGACTAAAAACAGCTGAGCTAAGACTAAGAGGAGAACGTGGTGCAGCAAGAATGCTAGAAACTGGAGCTAGAGTTGGGCAAGCTCTATTAACTGGTTCCAGAGTTGACTGGCCAAATGTTTGGAAATCCAGTGCTTTTGGTGCAGTGTATTCGATTACTGTTAGACTTATGTGTCCAGATGTAAAAGATGACTCTACATATGCACGGACAATCATTGGGCCACTTGCAGCTTTACTTCTTTTGGCAGTTCCCCAGTCAACAGAAGATAGCTTCTTGTACAGATGGCCATTTATACATAAAGTTAAATGCCCAGGATTGTTCAATATTAAAGCTGCGGCAATAACTAACATTTCTGTCTCAAAAGGTGGTGACCAAGCTGCTGGCGGAATATCTTGGATGCAGCGACCTTGGATAGTCGATGTCCGGATAGACTTTACTAACTTGTACAACGTTCTCGTAAGTGGTGTCGCAAACGAAGACATACCAAATGTAAAAGACTATATAGATGGTATATTAGATTCTAAAAGTTCGATTAAGAATATGTATGTAGTTCCAGCTGGTGTGGCTGGGTCACCGCCGAAGACTTTAGAAGTAGAGTATACATATACCGCAACTAAGTACGGTGAGGAAGAAGTAGAAATCTCTAGTAGAGTCTCGCCTTCTGACTTAGCTTCGTATAACATACTAGCTGATGCCGACCCAATTCCAGAGGAACAAGTTAGCACAGAAGAAGAAACAAGAGAAGAAGCTAGCCAGCTTTTTGGTCAGGTTTCTTCGCCAACGTACGACGAAACACAACAGTCGTTAGAGGAACAAGAACAGCTAGCCACAAACGCAGTCGAGAGAGTGGATCCTGCAGAGTGGTACGAACCGCCTCCCCACGATTCAGTAGAAAAAGTAACGACTAAGCAAGATCCTTCGAAAGAAGTGAATATGGAAGAGAAGGTTTCTGAAGCGAGAACCGCTTTAAAAGAGATGTCAAAGAAAGCTTACGAAAGAGCTATAGCAGAACGAATGTCTCTAGAAAATAAAGCAGCTAGCGTAACTTCTGCAGCAAAAGAGAAAGTTTCTTCTGCTATGCAAAGTATCAAGACAAAAATCTCTGGTACGTACTATGCAGACGAAATGGGAACAACTGAAAAAACGACAGTACAAACTATTTCGGAGAGAGCTAAAAACTTATGGAATCTGTGGAAGAGGGGTTCTACAAGATCTAGAGGAGAAACTTAACTGAAACTCCTTAACATGAATCTGGGTAGTAATAGTAGAGGAAAGCCCATGAAGAAGGGAGGGCTGAAGAATGTCCAAAGTAGAAGATATTCTCCAGAGAAACTGGAAATTCGTGGCTCCCTGCTATGGTAGAGTATATCCTCTCGTTGTCAGTAGAGGTAACGGTGTTCGAATATACGATATAGACAATAAAGAGTATTTAGATTTCACTTCTGGTATAGCAACTTGCAATACCGGACACTGTCATCCAAAAATAGTCTCTGCTATAAAGGAACAAGCAGAAAAGTTCCTGCATATGTGTTTTGCTGACTTCTACTACGAAAAAGCGATTGACCTATGCCAAAAGTTAGTCCAGCTCTCTCCAGGTTCTAAAGATAGAAAAGCTTTTCTTTGTAATTCTGGCGCAGAAGCAAACGAAGCAGCAATGAAGCTAGCCCGCTTTTCTACAAGAAAGAACTTCTTCATCTCTTTTATAGGTTCTTTTCATGGTCGAACATTCGGTTCTCTATCTATTACGTCAAATAAAAGCTCGAACAAAAAAGGTTATGGTAGTCTCTTACCAACAGTATTCGTTCCTTATCCTTATTGTTATAGATGTTTCTTTAAGTTAGAGTACCCCTCTTGCGGTATGCAATGCCTTTCTTTCATTAGAGAAGTACTAGAAAAAGCAGTTCCTGCAGAAGAAGTAGCAGCCGTTTTTATAGAGCCAATTCTTGGAGAAGGAGGATATGTAGTTCCTCCTGACGACTATCTGCCAAAGCTCTACAACTTATGCAAAGAGAATGACATCTTATTTATAGCTGACGAAGTCCAAACTGGGTTTGGAAGAACAGGTAAAATGTTTGCGTGTGAACATTTCCACGTAGATCCAGATATCTTCACACTAGCAAAAGGAATAGCGTCTGGTCTTCCACTAGGAGCTATGGTAGCAAAAGACTCGCTAGTAACTGACTGGAGTGCTGGTTCTCACGGTAGCACGTTCGGTGGTAACCCAGTTTCGTGTGCTGCTGCTCTTGCCACAATAGAAGTTGTACAAGAATTACTCGAAAACGTCGAAAGAGTTGGGAATTATCTAATTGCAAAGCTAAAGCAACTAGCTGAGAAGTTTGAAGTGATTGGTGATGTTAGAGGAAAAGGTTTAATGGTTGCAATTGAAATTGTAAGAGACCGCACTCGAAAAGAGCCAGCTGGAGCGGAAAGAAGTCTTATTATCGAAAAGTGCTTCCGAAACGGCTTATTAGCTCTCCCCTGCGGCCAATCTTCAATCAGGTTTTGCCCGCCACTTATTTTAAAAGAACAAGAAGTAGACGAAGCAATCGAGAAATTAGAAAGCTCTTTGTCAGCCTGTTACTAAGCGAAAAAAAAGCGAGCAAAGAGAGAAAGCAAGTTAGTGGTTTCCAAACCGTTACAACAACCAACTAAAAGTGTGGGTCTGTCGTGGGCTTTTAAAATCAACAACATAGTAAAATTGTTTTAAGCCCACTTACAATACCCACTCTGGTGTATACCAGTGACAAGGAAGTTTCTAACTTGCGTTTCTATCTCTTTTGCTCGCTTACCTGTTTATCTAGTTCCTGCTTCCGGCAAAGGTTCTAGGAGTTTTTCTATATTTACGTCGATAGAAATTTCAGTTCTAGCGTTTGCCGCTTTTACGAGAGCATCTGCTCTAAAGAGGAACAGGCGAAGTTCTTGGATCTTTTTGTCTACTGCCACAACGTCATACCTTGGCTCAACAACTTTCTCAGTTGGAGAGTAGAATCTTTCTCTAATACTAACCTGCTTCTTCAGCTCCTGCAAGTCGTTAATTCTTTCTCTAATAATCTTCGTCAGACTCAAAAGCTCGTTTATTGTCATTGTGTTTCTTCCTCCTCACATAAGTTAAGCATTTTCTGGGGTAAAACAAGAACCCTTTCCGCTATATTCTCAAGTAGAATTCTAGTATTTATGTTCTTCTCTGTGGAAGAAAACTTTGTAATCGCCAGAAACATATTCCACGCAGTTACTGGTCCTGACATTTCTGCGAGGTACTCTGACACTACTTGTCTCTTTTTCTTACCGATCCTTTCGACTAACTCGAGAGTTCTTAGAACGTCGTCTTCGGTTAGTTTGTTCTTAAAATTTAGAGACACTAACTCAGTAATGTTTTCCTTAAAAGTGACGAAATAAGAGGCAATTGCTCCTGTTAAGCGACTTTTGGAAGCAACAGAATGCACTTGAGAGAAAGATCCAAGCTTCGTTCTAAAAACTAGCTTAGTACCAGCAACACACAAACCAAACAAGACTTTAGCTTGCCAAGTTCCGTCGTACGAATTCTGGACTGCAATTTCTGGAAGAATGTCTCCTTCCTGTGCAGAACCACTACTTACTACAATTTCGTGTATCATGCTCGTCTTTCGAGAGTTAAAAGCTGTAGCTTCTTTAAGAACCACAGTTCCTGTTTCTTGTACAGACTCTTTTATCTTGTTAATAAGAACTCGATTACCAATAAAGTTGTAGTACTCAGAAACAAATCCAGCAAAACGAAGTGGTTCGTGCGGTTTACAAGCAGTAAAAACGGCGTAGAATGGGATGTTGTCTTGATCTGAAGTTGTTACTTTCTTATAGCAGACAACGCTAATGTCATCTACATACTTAAAGCAGCCACTTTTGTACTCTTCGACACCAGCAGCTGCCATTCTTTCACTAAAGTTCGCCATGCTTTTTCTCCTTTTTTATCCAGCGGTACTTAATTGGAAATAGCTTGGAAAAAAGTTTCCACTTCACTCGATTTAGTAGTGTTCTCTTTTCGACAAGAAATATATTCAGATTCGCTATCTTAACTTCCAAATTGGGCTCTTCTATTTTTATACAGGACTCACTTAACACCTAACGTCTCCTTTCTTTTAGCAGGCGCCTCAAAGTCCGACGCTCCTTGTAGACCTTAGAATCAGTCAAACCGTAGAAGGTCATTTCCCATAGAATAGCAGAAAGAGCTTGCTCTAAAGAAAGTGGAACTCTTTGCAAGTTAAAGCCTAACCAGTCAGAAAAAGTACTATAATCAAGAGCAAACTCTTGTCCAGTTGTGGCACTTTTGCCATAAACTTCCCAACACTCTTTACCCCTCTTCTTAAAGCAAACGATTACGTCAGACGGTTTTGCTCTTTTCCTTTTTAGGTTAGAGTACAGGATTCTGTAAGCTCGTAGAGACTTAGTTTTTCTGCCCTTTTTAAAGAACTTAGACAGGTCTTTTTCGATTCTCTTAAAAGGTGTCTTCAATATGACGTCCTTAAGTTGTTGCATTTATGTCCTCTCTCATCGCCATCCTAATACCCTTCTTTATAACGCCAACAGTTTTGGCATCCCACTTGTACAACTTTGCGTCGTACTCTAGATTTCGGAGGGCTTCACCTGGGGTTCTATTATTCGTCAGAGTAAACAAGAAGTTCTCTACTGCTATTCTCCTAACTCCAGGAACACTTGCTAACTTCTTTATTTCTTCTTTTGTAAGCTGTCTCATAGAGTACTCCTTTCTGCAATGAATTTCATGTAGATGTTCCGTCCATCGTAAGAAAACGGAGATTCTATTGAAGTTAGTTTAAACTTACCTTCGTAAGTAAAGTAGTAGAAAGCTCTTTTTTGAGTCCATATACTACAGTGGGGGGAATTCGGCTCATTGAGTAGTTCAGTAGTAGTTACAATATTTTCTTTCTCAAAATCTGGAGAAAACGGATCTTCTCTCAGAATTCTTTTCGCCAGAATTTCGTAGTCTGGTGTTAGCCCAATAACTCTTCCCTTTGGCCGTAAGCACTCATACATTAAGTGGATAAGATAAAGCAGCTTACTTGGATGGATGTGCTCTAGAAACCTGTAAGCTACAATAGTATCGAAAATGATTCTCGTCCTCTCAAGAAAAGTGAAAGCATCTTCAGTACAGAAAAAAGTAGCTGGCTCTTTCTTAGATAGCCACTTTCTCTCGTAAGCTCTTTCGATAACTTTTGCTTTAGACCCCCCATAATAGCATGTATCCAGGTTTACCAAAAAACAGTTTTGAAACTCTCCTGGAAGAATTTTTCCAGAGCCTAAGTTAAGAACTGCTTCATTTGCGAGCATGTTTTTTCTCCCTAACTTCTTCTATACGATCTATAAAGCCCACAAGGTCTTCAACGTGCTCTGGAATCCAACTCCTGAGTTGGTATTCCATTTCCCTGTCTAGAACTTCGACCACGAACGGCCAGTCTGCTTCATCGAGTTCGTCATTCTCTAAGTGATCTGGAACTTCTTCCTCCTCGAGCTCGATAAAACAAATATCTCCGTTCTCGCAGACTGCATAATTTACTTCCCCACTACTTAGTTCTTCCAACTCCTTCGGGTAGCTTGTTGCCAGGTGCTGTGGTACTACAACAAGCCACCCTCTGGTCTTTGCTCGTATATCTTTCGAGAACTTCCTCTTGTAGTTGTCTGGAGCTTGTTCTAAACTCCAGATCCTTATTGATTTCACTTGTTTAGTCATAACGTAAAACACCTCCCTTATCCAAACTCAATCACTAAAGACTCACAGAAAGGTCGCAAATAGAAATTCCAGTACGACTGCTTATCGATGTCCAAGCAAGATATCATTTTCGTAGCACTTTTTGAGACTCTTACCTGACCGTAGCCTTTTAGCGTCACTAGAAACTTTTCGTCGTCAGTTGGAATGCAAAATACAAGAGGGTCATTCACTGCGAAAAACTCGTCTCGTATTCTTTGCAGTCGGCTAAATAACGCACTTTTGCTGCAAGCATCCGCAGTTAGAATTTTCTCTAAAAATTTTTCAATGTTTTCATATAGATAGGGAACGCCTTTTGCCACAAATTCGCCGTTCTTGTATTTACCAACGAACTTTGTACGGTCAGAAGAGGCCAGAAAAACATCAAAGATTCCGCGTAGTTCTAACGGTAGAAAAGAGTCAGTTTCGACTAGTTTTTTCGTAGTTAAAATTCCGTCGTACTGTCTTAAGACTAAGTCTTCTTCGCTAATTGAGTTCCTAACAATGTACTCCGAAATTAAAGATTCAGTAACACTTCGCAAGATAGTAGTTAAGCTTGGGTTGTCTCTCATCCTAAGACCGATTTCTATGTTTCTTGCGGCTTTATCGTGCTCTGGAATTTGGGACATATCGTAACCCAGTTTCTTTAGAATAGTATAATGGCAAGCTGAAATGTCGTAGGAATAGACGTCAGTTAAGTAAAGTTTTTTAGACAGAATTTTCATTTGCTTCCTTAAGAGAAAGAGAGGTTCTTGAAAACCTCTCTTTCTTTACTCTACACTCTTATCTTGTTAAGAACATAGATGCACACGTCGTCAATCTGGGCTAGGTGGTTTACGTCAGTGACACCTTTGCCACGCTGGGTAAACCAGTCAATGAGGTCTTTAAACGTCTTTATCTTGTACTTCTCTTCCTTAGATAACTTGCTATAAAGAACCGACGCCATTTCCGTATCCGCTTTCTCAAACATCGCTCTTTCGATAAAGACCGCGTCTGGCAAAGGAACTTTTACAGACTTCTCGTTGTTACGAATCTTCGTTTTATTATACGGAACAATCCTGTCGGATACTGTTACGTAGCAGAATGTTACGATGAGCCCAGTCTTCGTGTAGTACGCTCTTATTTTAATTGCCTCATTGACATCGTACAGAACTCTAAATAAAGAGTTCTGGAAGAACTCAAACTCGATTGGTTTCAAGTTTAGAACTCTTATCTTCGAGACCCAGTGAATGAGTACTGGAAATCTCCTTGGAAATCCATCTGACGCAAAACCTCCCCGAGAATCCGGAATTGTTACAAGGAGATGCTCTCCCCGCTCTACTCCAGTAAGACTCATCTTGCCGCTCTTAACAATATTACCAAACTCGCTCTTATGTTCTTCGAACCAGTCGAACAAAGAGATAGTCTGTATATCTGGTATCGGCTCTATATTCCTACACTGTACTTCTCTAACTTTCTTTGGTTCCTCAGGCGCAGGTTCGTCAAATGACTTTGTCTTTGGCAAATAGTCCAACAAGTTCTCCTCCATCTTCGTCCCTCCCTCTACGATTTGTAAACTTGTACTGTCCATCTTTTCTTGCCACTGTTGTAGTATGTAACTACGTACTCTATACCACGGAACATGAAAGTGTCGCCAACTTTCAGCAAGTCTTGCTCTTGCGTTTCTTGTACTTTTTGCACTTCTAGTTCGTCAGTCTTTTTTTCTATAGCCATTTCTTTTTTACTCCTTCCGTTCTCCAATACTCTGGTTCAATTTCTACAAACGCTTCTAAAGCCGCTCCGGCCAAGGCCATAATCTTAACCAGATCTTCATACGTTTTCACTGGAGCTGTTTCTTGTGTCGAATATTCTATACTTCCATTGAACCACTCAGGAACTTCTGAATCCCATTTATTTAAGTATTCGCTTGCTGCTCTGTCGACATACGTTTTAATAAAAAGCAGAAAACTAGCTACATTTAAATTGGGATTCTTTTTAGGGTCACCAAAGACGCTGTCTTGGTACCTTCTTTCTTTTTCGTAAAGTTGTAGTAGCTTTTTTCTTTCCATATTTTATTTCTCCTTTTTCTTAAAGAAACTTCTTGTCATCGAATCCCCCATTGATTCCTTTCCAAGCCACTGCTATCGCCTCATGCTTATGGATTGACTCTTCGTGACAACATTTTACAATCCAGTCGTAAATTTTGCTACAGGAATTTAAGTTGGCGATAATTCTTCTTATAGCATCCTCTACAAACATCGCATTCTGGGCTGCAATCCTTGCTAACTCTTGCTCATCGACCCTTTGAAGAATCGGGTACGGTATAGTTTTAACTGCATCTTCAACAAGGTCAATAATATCCTCTAGCCAAAGGAGTTCTGGCGGTATGACTTCTACAAGAACTTCTGCGAACGACCTCTGTGCGTGCGGAAAACCAAGCTTCGAATTTTGCTTTAAGTGTTCACATAGCGAAGCAGAGCACGGGCAATAAGAAGCATACTGCACAATTACTTTCTGGAAGAAGCGGAACTTTTCTCCGACAAGAGAACCTTCGAAAGCACAATCGTAGTATTCTGGAAATGTGTGTTTGCTTATCGGTGAAACTTTTATAACAGGGAGTTGGAACTCAAACCTAATAGAACTATTTGCAGAATCAGTTTCAACTTCAACTCGGAGGCGCTGTAGAATCTCTCTTATAAGAGGATGCTTAAGTGGCTTCTCTAAGTAAGGTTTTAATGTCCTTATTAGTTTGGACATACTTATTCCCTTTATGCTAGGTGCCAAATCAGTAGTCATTGTAATCTTTGCCACTAATTCGTGGAAACTACCGTATCGTGTCTGAAGAATAAACGGAGAGCGTACACTTTGCACTCCAACCTTATTTATGTAAAACTTGTGCTCTGGTTCTTGATTATGCTGTATATCTGGCAATTCTGTCATTCACTACCCTCCTTTTTATCGCTTTTCGTCTTTACACCGACTACTAAGCAATAAGAGTCTAGCAGTTTTACAGCCTCTGGGACATCGTCGATCTTATCGGGTCTCCTAACGAAGTCCGATCCGAGAATGGTTCTTAAGTATTCGTTCTTGAGGTCGATAGAATCGGACTTTGTAGTGAGAGTTTCGTACAAGTTTTCTGTAGCATCGTGAGCTATAAAGCAACACATTTCCATTTCTCCAACTCTTTGTCCACCTCTGTTCCTTCTCCCTCCAAGAGGTTGTAGAGTTCTTTTCGAATACGTTCCGATGCCTCTAGCAGCTAACCTGTCTTCGGCAATATGGACCATCTTGAAGAAGTACATGTACCCAAATCCAACTTTGTTGAGAACTTTCTCTCCCGTTATTGGATCGTAAATCGAACACTCAAGTGGAGTATTCGTATACTTGCAAGCTTCTAGAACTTGTTCTCTTGAACAGGACTCAAACGGGGGTTGCACTAGAGTAAGGTCATCTACAAACTTCTTGTCGATTACACCTAACTGACTCTCAAACTGATTGTAGAACCAGTTATCTTTCGTAGCATCTACTATCTTTATGTAGTCGAGAAGATACTTTCTCATTTCTTCTTGACTTTTTCCATCTTCTATCATTTTCAGTAGCTTAGCCTTAAGGTCTTGTAAAGACATCGCTAGATGCATCTCGAAGATCTGGCCTACGTTCATTCTCGAGATAGTAGACATCGGACTTACACATACTTCGGCATGCCGTCCATTTTCTAGTAACGGCATTTTTTCTTTTGGGAGAATATTTACAACTCCCTTATTACCATGCCGATTTCCAATTTTGTCGCCTACGTTTATCGGCTTTTCATATACTCCAAGAATCTCTATGTACATTCCATTAACAAGCTCTCCGTTTATTCTGTAGCTTCCTTGAGAAGTGAACTTGTTTAATCCATTATCTCGAATGAACTCCTGCACTTTTTCCCTTGGAATAAACTTGTATAGACTTTCGTGAAAATCTCTTTCTCTTTTCTGTTGCATTCTTATCGTTTCTTGCACCCACTCGTCAAATGGGCGAACTTTATCGTACCATTTGTTAGCGTAGATATTTACAGAGTAGATTTTTACGTCTCTCTCAGTCCTATAAACTTGTTCTTCTTCGAAAACTTTTTCTACATCATTATCTACATACATCTCCTTTACTACCGCATACTTCTGACCCTTCTCTAAAGCAACAACTGAATAGTCTTCTATTACTTCCTCTTGCACTTCGTTATCGCTTTGCATGTCAAAGACCTTATCCTTCCTCTTTACAACGATCTTGCTATAAGGAGTCGGAAGTGGTCTATAAGTTTTTCCTTTGCTATCATCTGACAAATCCAGAAGTATCTTGTTCGGCGGAAGGACGAAGGATAAGTCTATAAAGTGTAAAGAAGTAAAATCACCTCGGTCTCTAACTTCTTCTGAAATTAGAATAGCATCTTCGTAATTCAAGCCATGCCATGTAGCTAAAACCGTTAACAAATTCTTTCCTATCTTTATTTCTCCGTTTGTGCAGAAGAAGCTTTCAACTACTATATCGCCAGCTTTTACTTTATCTCCAACTTTATGCTTACAAACTAGGAAGTCTATATTTTCTGTCTGAGTTTTCCTGAATCCGACCTTAAAGATGTCGAAATCTTTGTCGTCATATACTACCACACAGAACGACTCATCGCGATATACGATCTCTCCATTCTTTCTAGCTCTTTTTATGAAAGACGAATAATCTGTGTACAGTCCTTCGCACCCAGAACGAATGTAGGGCTTCTCTACTTTTAGAAGAGTAACAGCCTGTCTCATTTGCGATGAAGCCATCTGCAACCTAGTTTGGTCGTCATGCTCTAAAAATGGAACCATCGAGACTGCTATCGAAACTGTGGCTTTATCTTCTACTTCTTCGTCGAACCGCATGTGCTCAGTTAGCTTTACTTTTGGCAACAGACTTTGCAATACACCACAGTTCTCTCTTTCTGGTGTGTCCACAGAACACACCCGACCAAACATTGACGGATGAACGTCTCTTAAGTACTCTGGGACATTTTCTTTAGTAAAAGCTCCTGGACCAGCTAAGCTAACTCTGCTAAGTTTTGTCAGTTCATCTATCGGATTCAGTGACTGATCGTACTGGATAATTGACGAAGTCTTACATTCTGAGATAACTTGTTTAGAGTTCGTACTAAACTTTGGGCGCAAAGCGTTACGACTAGCGATACAGAGGTTGTAAATGTCTCTTGCCAGCTTAGCCAGCACTATGTACTCGAAACAGCGTATTCTTTTATTTCTGAAGTCAGTATCGTCAATGTGACCAATTCTTAGAGCTTGCAATAACTCACTGACAGCAGACTCCGTTGTAAAGAACCTAGAGGATGGAACGTCTACTTTCGCAATGAGATCGAGCGCGTAAACTACTTCTTCACCTTTCTTTTTCGCATCGTAAGAAGTGTAGTATCTTCCAAGCTCTCGCACAAAGTCTTCTTGAGTGTATTCTTTCGATTCACTGTAGTACGAAAAGAAATCGCATTCCAACTTACCAAGAAGACCCGAGTTACTTGGAAGTTCAGTGAGTTTATCTAGTCCAAACATGTCCACTACTCTATCGAATCCGTAGCAGCAAAACAGGACGAGAGAAAAGGGAACGTCTTTGTTCATGAAATTTAGAGATACGTAAAAGGGGTCAGACTCTCCTTTTTTGTCCTTTACAGTTAGACTCAACGTTGCAACATTTGTTCGTAGCTTTATTGATTTACCTCTTGTAACAATCGGCAAATCGAACAACTGGAAGAGGGGTACCTTCTTCCTTCCAGAAATTACAATATAGTTTCCGTCAACAAGCTTTGGAATTTGCGTAGTTAAATTCACTACAGAGTTGTTCTTTTCTAGTACTATTACCAGATTCTTCTTTAGAGTTGGCATCAGTTCTCGTACAGACGGTCTCTGGTCTCTCAACTCAAACTCTTTTATAACGAAACCAGCTTCTTCAGCTGGCTTTAGCATTTCTCTCACTGTCTGCTCAATTGACGCATAGTCTTTCTCTCTAAGTTCGAAGATACCCCCATCACTAAGATGAAAAAACGGATTTACTATCCTCAATCCAGAGACCTCCTTTCTAGTTATTAGATTCTCTCGCCTCTTAGCATCTTATCAATTGGACCAACGTACTCACCAGAATACTGCACACCTCTAAGCAAATTCCACTTCGGATGAGAAAAAGCGAAACCAAGTAACCAGCTTTGTCTAGCAGGAACGCTTTGGACACTATGGTACGTTGGAGTTATCTTGTCTCTATTTTTCGCCATTCTCCAAAGAACGTTTCCAGCCCACATCATTTCAGAGACAATAACTTCAATGTGGACTGAGAAAATTTCTCTAGAAGTATTGTAGACTTCGAACAAATCGTGCACTAAATCTTTATAGTTAACTCCTTCTAACTGGTGTAATAGTTTCGAAGCTGCACTCAAGTCTGCTACTATATCTTTCTGCTTCAGAGAGGCTTCGCCTTTTACTACAGCGACTCCTGAAGTATGGAACGTTCTCAATATTAGCTGAGTATTCGTCTCTCCTAAGCTTTGTGCAGCTATAACACCAACGAAGCGGCTATGCAGAGTCTTATACAGATCTCCGTAGCAAGTGTGGCAGAATTCTAGACTACGACAGAAAATTGGGCTCCTTATAAATATAGTCTTCCCCAAAAACTGTGCGTAGTTTTTCTTCGTAATTTTGTCGAGTTTACCAGACGCATCTTTGTAGTACCGACCAATTAGCATCTTAGCTTTCTTAGTCGAGTCCACATAAACTTCAAGTAAATCAGTAGTACCACAATCTTCAACTGTTTCACTTACTAGAGCGTTCGCAGCAGTAAACACTAGTTTCCTTGACAAATAGCCAGATGCTCCAGTGTTTAGTGCAACATCAAGAAGACCTTTTCTGCAACCAAAAGTAGACAAGAAGAACTCTTCTCTAGTAAGTCCGTCCAAAAGACTTCTCTTTACTGGAGTCTTCAAGATTTGTCCTTTGAAGTTCGAAATAAAACCTCTTGTTAAGACGATCTGACGAACTTGGTCCCAGCTACCACGAGCCCCAGACTCAACCATGTAGGCATAGGGAAATTTCTCACGTAAGATAGTTTCAGATTCTTTTCCAGAAACTTTCGCAATCTGTTCTTTTACATCACTTGGTGAGTAAAGATCGTCTCTTACTTTTTCATGGTCCGGCACATAACAGGACTGAAGCGACAATGAAGCTCCGAAAAGTGTAGAGTACCTGAACCCTTTCTCCTTTACTTCGTCAAGAACAACTCTCACTGTTTCCGGGTCGTACTTCTCTTTTATGTCTGTTAGTATCTCGATTAACTCTTTCTTCGTTACGACTTTGTTTACTAAAGGGTAGTCATCAGGCAAGCACTTATTAAAGATAGCCATGCTTTCAGTAACTAAGCTGCCCTTACACTCTACCAAGTTTCTTAAATTCGGGAACGAGTTTGTAGTTAAGGCGTAGATACCAAGGACTACGTCCTGGTTTGGAAGAGTTGACAAAGAAGCATTTGCTGGATTCGAGAAGTTCTTAGTAATCATCAGCTTTTCTCGAACCTCTTGCTTTGCTTCTGGAGAAAGGGGAATGTAAACAGCCATCTGGTCTCCATCGAAATCTGCATTAAAACCGGAGCAGACTAGCGGATGGAGGTAAATAACGTCACCAAGACAGACTTTGATTTTAAATCCAACTAAACTCAGTCTGTGCAAAGAAGGTTGACGATTTAGCAGACATACTTCATGCTTAGTAACCTCTTCACATACGTCAAGCAGGTCTTTGCTCTTCATTCGAATACACTCGTCTACATACTCTATGGCTTCATTAAGAGTTTTTACGGTAGTTCCAACGAGCCGCTTGGCAATCTGCATCTTGTAGATTTCCAAAAGCATAAAGTACGGAAGACCACACTCGTCGATGTTAAGAGTTACTTTTGGAACTATCACTGCTCTTCCAGAGAAATCTACCCTCTTCCCCAAGATGTTCCCTCTAACTAGTCCTTCTTTCTTGGACAACTTCTCTATTATGTGGTCGAAGAGCTCGTTTACAGCCTTCTGTAGCTGCTTAAAGTACGCGTAAAAGAGAGCTTTATTCTGGTTAACATCGAACATAGTATCTCTCATTTTCTCTTTCTTAACCAGAATAAAGTTGTAAAACCAGTTTATACGATCAGCTTTCTGCACGTCATTACCAGCTTTCGAGATTGGTCGCAAGTCTGGTGGAAGGACGATAATGTTCTTAATAAACATCTTGTCAATGTTGTCTTTTATGAATTTCCAAGACTTAACGATTGGGACGTCTGGGTCACTGTTCTCTACAGTGTAAGTAGCCAGACCTCTAATAAGTTCTTCCATAGCTTCGTATCTTTCCCATACTTTTACATTCGGAGGTGCAGTTTGAGCTACTACATATTCGTCTCCTTCTTTGTACAATACGCTTTTCTCGTCCTTCATTAGTGTGTCTAATAGACTCTTCACTCTTCCAGCTGTAACTGCAATTAAGTTGTAGAATGTCGGATTTACTACTTTTAATGGAAGAACTATTTTGGCGAATCTTCTTCTCCTTTCAATTGACGAGGTTATTTCGACACCGCAAATGTCGCATTTCTCAACTGGAGAAGAAGGTCCAGAGTACTTACCGCACTGACAAGTGTAGTTAGTAACTGGACCGAATATCTGCTCAGAAAAAAGCCCGTGAGGACTAAACTTTCCCTTTTCTTTAATTTTCGAACTCGTCACTTCTGGTAGGTCTTTGCAAAACTCGTCAATGTTAAAGAGTTCTGGCATTACTTTTTTTCCTCCAATTTATTGACAATCTCCCCATATAGAACATATGTAGAAATTTTTCTAAAGTAGTTACTCACCTCGTCTGCGACAAGTTTGCTAAGTTTTTCTTCTATTAACTTAATAGCTTCTTGTTTCTCACTCTTTGTCACTTCGTCGAAACAAGATTTAACGATAGACTTAATTTCCTCTACTGCTTCTTGACCGAAAACACTCATTTTTCCTCCTCCTTACCGAAGAGTTCATCGGTCTTTTCTTTTACATATTCTTCAATCATGTCGATACAATTATTAATTGCCTGCTTAATACTAGAGAAAAACTGGTGTGTTGTTTCGTAAACAGTGTTTCTTATTTTGGCTTTAAATTCTTCTCTGAGTGCCATTTACCTACTACCTCCTCTTCACATAAGTTAAAATAGTTCAAGAAATGGAGTTTCGCAAAACAATTGTCTAGATTCCAGACGGAAAGAAGAGAACCGACCAACTTTACTAAAGTTTCATTGTACTCTAATTTCTTAACTTCTTCTGGAAGACAAAACTCTTTCGTTCGTGGGTCGCAGTTTGGGTGAACTTTGGTGTCCACTACTACCTTCGTCAAGCGGTTAGCTCTATCTAGGTACAAAGTAATTTTCTTTATCTTTACTTCTTCACTGCGCGGTTCGACACTGTAGAGCTTGCCGTAAATTCTTACTTTACTTGGGTAAATGTTTACTTCTTTTCTGACTACGTTCATTTTCGCCTCTATGCGGAAGCAGTTTCTGGAATGAGTTCTATGCAAAAGTCCTTCTTAGAAACTACAACAAAGTAGTTCCTAAAGTCTGGAAGACCTTTTAGCATAGAAAGAAAACAAGAGGAAACATCATCCGGCGTTCTTAAGAAGTTTTGCGGAAGCTTTCTTGAAATGACTGGATCTTTTTTACTTCCAAGATAAACGACGACTTCTGCCTGGTTGTTCATTTCGAGAACAGCTGGAATATTCGCAACTATGTTTGAAATCCTGCTTTCGTCAATATCGCAAGCAAAATCGTACGAAGTATGCGAACTTTCTAAGAAGTCTTTCGTAATCTTGTCAATCTCTATCGTATAGACTGATTGTCTTCTCAAAAGATGGTCTAAGTATCCTCTAGCTATAAGAGAGTAAGCATGGTTACTGGCATCGACAATGTCTTCTCTCGTTATACTCAACGGATACTTTCCTTCGTACTTTCTGTGGTAAGTTACATTTTTCCTGCAGTCAACTACAAGATACGGTAGGGAAAGGAATAGACGAGCATCGATTAACTTTCCTCTATCGTAGTTAAAGTCTCGAGTGTCTAATACAAGATCGGCTTTTGGGATCTTTGTTTGTCCTTCGACAAACTTTTCTGGGATTTTTCTTACTCTTATCTCTTTGCTAGTTGCTTTTACAAGCTTGGCCATTGCATCTACTTTTAGTAGACCAACGTCACTTTGTTTAAAGTTACTTGTCTCCAAGTTTTTTCGTTCTACGATATCGTAGTCAATGAGAGTAATTTCCCTAAGTTTTCTCAGTTTGCATAATTTCTCACACAGAAAACTTCCAAGAGATCCCAAGCCGACGAGAACTAACTTCTCTATCTGCATGAACACCTCTCCATTATTTTTATTCTCTGCCTTCCAGACTAGATCTACGGGAACTCACTAACGAATTAGTGAGTTCCCAGTTTGTTTTAGGCAGTTCGAAGCAGTCCTACCTCAAAATATCTAGCAGTTGGCAAATACGTAGACTTGAACCCAAATTCTTTCTCTACTTCTTTGAGATAGCGAATTCTCTCCTCAGATCCGGAGAATGAATGAGAGAAAGGTTGAATTGGTTCGCTAGATATCTTCCGTACAAGGGCCTTTATAGCTCTTCCAAGAGCTTTGTCTTTTCCAGTCTTCTTTCGGAAAGAATCTAGCGGAGAGCATATAGAGATTCCTCTAGACAATATTCGCCCGTCTGGCGAAACAAGTAGGCACACTGTAGTATGTGGCCTTTTCGTTCTATCATCTTTAAGATAGTAAAATATTGTCTTTACTTGACCATACTTCTTAAGTATTTTGTCAAACGACTTTTCCTTTCTCACGACAAACCCCCTTGGAAAGAAAATCTTCTATAGTAGCGAGTACATTAGTATAGAACTCCTTCTTATCTGCGACAGTGCTACTCGCTACTGCTACTTTCGTAAGTAGCTCAAAAACAAAGCTTTCAAGGTCATCTGCATTCGAATCGTTATCAGTTTCGGTCTCAACATTTACTTCCTTAGCTTTAACTCTTATACTAGTAAATTTGTCAGATCCTTGCTCGAAACTATCGCTAGTAATAGTAAGAACAGGCTTCTCACTTGCAATTCTACAAAGAGTTATAGTCTTTCCGCTCTGGTCTACATTAAGAGTTCCAACAATAAACTTTGTCAACATCATTCCTCCTTACTACAAAGATTCTTTGCCATCGACAACGAACGATGTGACTCTGTCTAAAGGAACGCTTCTCCATCCCTGGTTTTCTACGTCGTAGACGTGCAGAATCTTATTTTTCTTAAGCTGCTCAAGAGCCTTCTTCAGCTCAAATGACTTTGGTCTATCCTTTTCTGGAATCTTAGAAAAATCGAGAGTACACTTCATTACTCTTCTTGATCCATCCTTCTTTATAAACTCAACTTTCACCTCTTTTTCGGTTGCTGCACTTAAGAACGTTAAAGCCTTTTCCATTATACCCATTGGTCTCTCCTTTCAGAATGGATAAGATATTTTACATCACTACTTCCACATTCGACAAGAGAACTCATGATCGGGCAAGTCCAATTGCAAAGCTTACAGTAGCTTCTCTTGTCTTCTGCCAATCTTTCTTTTAGTTCGTCACCAATTGACCCGTCACTATTTAAGTATTGTAGAATCGTCTTCTCTGGTGTCTTTACCCCACGAATTCTTAAGCAAAGTCTCACTGTTCCGTCACTGTCAATAGTCAGGTTATGTACGCTTTCCTCTATCTTACAATCTAAGTTAGACGGAAGAGCTTGGTATAGCTTGGGTAAAAGTGTATGCTTCATGTGGACGTCTACATCATCGTCATCATCTATAGCGTTCAAGACAGGAAGAGCTTCTTCTTTAGAGACAAGGACAGAAGTATCCGTTATGTTCGAAAAATCGTAGTACGGGCTTTTCGCTATGTCTATAAAAGTAATCGAACTAGTGATTCTTCTAGACGTAAGTTCTCTCGTGAGATCATGAAGAAACTTTAAGTTGTCTTTGCCAACAGTAACCTCTGCTACCAAATCACCAACTTGCTCTTTATACTTAGAGAGACGCTCTAACCCAGCTAAACTTTTCTTAAGAATGTCTTCACTTTCTTCTCGTGAAAAGATTACTGGATCGACTGACGTTGTGAGACCAGCTAACTTCGTCGTGGATAAGAGCTCTTCCAAGTATGGTTCTAACTCCTCTGTCCCGTTCGTAATAACGGTATAGTTAATGCTTTCTTTATTGCAGAAAGCAACAATATCTTTTAAATCTAACCTCAATAGAGGCTCGCCACCATAGAAGATATGGAAGCATTCTGGGTTATGATTTTTAAATCGTCTAAGAGCTTCTACAATAAAGTCAAGGCTAACTTCATTCTTGTAGAAGTCTATTATCTTCGGATACTCTTTCGGAGACTCGTAGCTCCTAGCAATTCTGCAGTAAGAGCATTGAAGATTACACTTTCTAGTGACTAGCCAATTAACAATTCTAACCATTAGTTTCTTCCTCTTCAACCGTCGTAGTGGAATTTAGCAAACAAGAGAACTTCTTTTAGGTCTACACCAAACTTAGCAGCACACTCTTTTATTGTTTCTGTCTTCGCTAAGAGATCTTTTGCACTAACTTCTATTTCTGAATCATATTCTTTGAAACACGAACCAACTAAAACCCTACCGCTGTCATAAAAAGCTTGCAGTTCCTCAGGAATTCCAAGAGACTTCTTTTCTTCGTTATCAAGTAAGTAAGGACCATTGTCTTCAAACCAGATCTCTTTCGGCAACTTAAAGCCAAAGACAACATACGAAGTACTACTGCTATTGGTTACAAAACCTCTCCTAAGTTTCATCTATTCCAACCTCCCTTAGTAGAACCGCAGAACTTCGTCTGCCTCTATCTGGTCTATATGTCTATGCGAAATAATGTAGATTGACTTACCTTCCAGAAGAGTTCTAAGCAAACTTGAAACGTACGAAATATTTTCGTCGTCTAGGGAATCGAATATTTCGTCGAAGAGCATGATGTTGAACTTCATGTCTTGTACTTTGCTTTGCAAATCACTAAGAGTTAAAATAGTAGCAATATCTACAATTCGAGTTTGCCCGCCAGACAACTTCTTTCTAGAGTCTGCTTTCGTTTTTACATCTAGCACTCTAACAGTAATCTTATCCCTAAACTCTCCAGCTTTCGTTTCGCCAATGGTGTCGAAGGAAACAATGTACCTTCCACCAATCTTCTCTAAATATTGAGAAATTCTACTATTCATGAACGGTATCGCTTCGTCTATTAGCATACTGGGTATACCAGAGGAAGAGAACCCTTCTTTCCAAAACTCTATGCAGTTCTTTTCTTTCTCTACTTCCGCTTTACGCTGCTCTAAAGAACAAATTGAGTTTTCTAGATTCTTCTTCATATCTACCCAATACGTTATCTTCTCTTCGTCAAACTCTTCTTGCTCCTTTTGCCTAAGCTGTTCTTCTGCTATCGCTACTTCTTTTTCAAGTAGCACAACTTTCTGCTGTACAATTTTCGCTTCTTGCAGAACACTACGGAGTCGTTTCTCCTCTGACTCTTGGTTTTGTATGTTACGAAGAACTTCACTTTCTTTCTCCGAGAAACTTTCGCTAAGAGTTTCAAGCTTCTGCCTAGCAACTTCCTCTAACTCATCTAGCGTCTTCCTTAGCTTAGATTCAACTTCTTCTTCTTTCTCCTTGTAATCTTTCTCTAGAGCTTCTAACTCTTCATTATAAGCTCGCTCTAAGTCACTTATTGCGGTTTGTACTTCTTGTTTTTCTTTGCTCTTTTGTGCAAACAGTTCTGGCAAGTAGTTCGTTTTCGCTTTCAGTTGTTCGTAGTCTCTTTTCAAGTTGTCCAAAAAAGCTTTAAGAGATGTCGCATCCTTTAGTGGTTGCTTACAAGCAGCACAAACTGGAATGTCACCTTTTAGTCCTTCTTCGAAGACGGCAATCTTTTCTTCTAACTCTTGTACTTGTCTTCCAGAAACCGACATCTCTGTCCGAAGAGAAGAGAGTTCCTTGTCTAAAGTAGAAAATCTTTCAGTAAGAGGTTTAACGCTATCTGTTGCCTTTTTACTAAGTTCTTTTACTTTCTCTGTCTTTATTTCTAAGTTCTTTTTTAGAGTTGACTCCGCCTTTCGTCGCACTTCACTCATTGCTTCATTTTTGTCGTAAATAATCTTTTGCTGCTCTTTTTCGAGTTCCGTTTTGAGTTGCGAAAGAGTGGCAGAAAGAGAAGCCATCTTCGCTGTAGAAACTTCGAGATCTTTTTGCAACTTCTCTAGTTCGAAAGATTCCAAAGTAGCTTTCGCACTCTCAAGTTCTGCTTTCTTTTCTACCAACTTCTGGCTAAGCTGAGCTAAGAGCTCTTTTTTCTTCAAGTAGAACTGTTCTTTCTCATGCTTAGTTCTTGTAATATTTCCTACGGCTTCCTCGAAGAGCGATATTTTCACTTCAATATCTTTCTCTACCGTTCGAAGGTCATTTTCTATACGTTTCAGTTCTGCATTGCACGTATTGTAATAAAGCAAGAAGTTGTCGAGCTGCAAGACTTTTCTAAAGATTTCTTTCTGCTCCGAATCTGGTAAGTCTGTAAAGAATGTCCTGACTTTCTGAGAAAACAGTAAAGTATTCATGAAAAGTTTCTGTGGAACAAGCAGTTCTTCCACAAACGGAAGAACCTCAGTCTGACCTTTCTTTATAATACTACCATCTTTCGCAACTGTAACAGTATTACCCATTTTCGAATGTTTGCAGTACCTATCAATACGGAAGTTAGAACCGTCAACAGAAAACTCTAGCCAAGTATGGCAGTTTTTCCCAACTTCGACATTTACTACATCGTCACTTCTTAATCCTTTGCTAGTAGAACCATAAAGCGTGAAAGGTATGCAATCGAAAAGAGTTGTTTTTCCAGAGCCATTTGGGCCAGTAATTAGAACTAACTTTTCACCACTAAACTCGAGCGATATCTCGTCCTTAAAGCAGCAGAAGTTCTTCATCCCAACGCTCTTAAAGCTTACACTTTTCACTTTTCTCCTCCTGACTTCTCTATTATCTCAATTGCTTTTCTTACATAGAACTCTCGATCTTGAGTAATGTTCTTTAAGTCAAGGTAGCGATTTAGTTTATCTTTCATACTCATAGAAGACGAGATTCCTCTATTAGTTATCTTCGAATCTGACTCGTCTCTCAGGATAACACTAGCCTCTTGACCGACTTCCTCACTTACTTCTGGCATTAGTGTCGAATCATCAGTCATTATCCGAACGTGGTGTCCTTCTTCAAGAAGAGCCTTAGCTCTTTCGATTACTTCTCGTTTAGTCTCTTTAGTTACTAGTAACTCTACGTACTTCCTATACCGAGTGGTCGGGAAACTCTCGATACTCTCTAGCTCAGTATCTACAACTAGAAAACGTTTTTCTTCATGCTTCTCAGACCAATCTAACTGGATTAGAGAACCAACGTAGTATAGAGACAAACTGCTAGACATGATCTCCTGCGGTTTATGGTAATGACCCAGAAGTACATAACGGAAATTTGCCAAGTCTTTTAACCCGACGTCGGAAACTATAGAAATACCAGAAGACAATTTTGCTTCGTTCACCCCAAAGTGTGAGATAAGAAACTTCGACTGCACATTTGAAAGTAACTCTTTCGAGACATGGATCCAAGGAAGAAAGTAAATATCTGCACTTTGCTCCGGTTCGTGGATAGTATGTACATTAGGTTCTGAGTCTAAACACTTCAAACTGGAAACACTAGCTTTAGCAGACTTCGAAGACATGTCGTGGTTTCCATCTAATACCACGAAATCTATACTACGGTTGTTTCTAATAAAGTCTAGCAAAGCGGATTGGGCTAACGAATGAATTATACTCTTAGTGTGGAAAATGTCTCCACCAACTACAATAGTCTGGATTTTCTTGGCTTTAGCGAAATCAACAACTTCCTGCATACTTTGCAAGATGTAGTATAACTTTTCCGGGAAATCATTCTCCACAACAGGTCCGTACTGCGCCAAATGAAGATCAGCTATAAAGATGAACTTCATTCTTTCTCCTTTCTGTCGCTATTTTAGCGAGTTCTAAAGCTTGCTTCTTTGTTATTTCCTCATAACCGTTTTCGGACAATTTAACGAAGCGTACAGACCATTTTTTCTTTTCGTAGTACTTTAGCCTGTAAACCATAGTCCTTGAAATTTCTTGAAAACCTAAGTCAACCATATCGACTACTATGACATTCCTCTTCCCTTCAACTACTCGCTCAATTCTACCACACATTTGCTCGATGTTCCCTATCGGCGAGGTTAGAATCAAGCAATCTTTTTTAGGAGCGTCAACACCATCTCTAATTTTGCCGGGCGTAGCAAACGTCACTTGGTATTCTAGACGTTCGTTCCCTTCTTTACCAAAGAACTCCGACTTATTAGGATGGTCTAACCAGTCATAGAGCTCAGTCAAGAGCTTAATCCTCTCAGCAACGAAAATAACTTGTCTTCCATCTTCCGAAAACTTTTTCAGTAACGACTTACATACACTTACGAACCTTCCAGCTTTCCTCAGCAAGTTTAAGTATCGACTTTTCTGAAATTCGCAGCCCCAGTATATGTAGGGTAAGCTAGTTTTCCTTATACCAAAGTCGAACATCAAGAACGTAACTTTTCCTTCTACTGTTTCTCGAGTACCACTTGGAATGAAGACTTCACCAAGGTGGTAGCGAATAATGTCTTCATTTCCATCCCATCGATACGGAGTAGCACTAAATCCAAAAACAACTTTTGCTGGGACATGTATAGAGCACAACGAAAAGATAGGAGCACCAACTGATGTGTGGACTTCGTCAGCAACGAAAATGCCTATGTTTGCTTTTCGTAATTCGTCAGGAAAGCTCGGCTCCCTCTTAAGTAGAGAGACAAACGTTTGGTTTGTAGAAATGATTATCGGTTTCTTCAAGTCTTCAACGAAAGACGAAGAGTCGAGTATTGCTACGTCTTTCTCACTCAGAGACGTAAATGACAAGAACCCTTGCTTAGCTTCAATACCAGGACCCTTCCACTGGTCACATAAAGAACTTCTATGGACTAAAATAAAAGCTTTCTTTTTTCTCTCTGCAATCGCATAAATACAGACAACAGTCTTACCAGACCCTGGAGGTGCTTGGATTATACCTCTGTCATTTTTCAGTAAGTAGTCAACCATATCGTGCTGCACAGTATCTCTTAAGAGAATACTGTGCTGTATGTCAATATCTTGGCCATCACTTAAACTATCCTGTACTTCACAGTCTGGTAGGAACATTTCCATAGGGAAGAATCTCGGCACAATAAGACTTTCTTTGTTTTCTACAAAGAAATTATAGACAGAAAAATCTGAGGTCTGGTAAGACTTGACTCTCCTTCTCAGAAAGTCCTTAATTTTAGTATAAAAATCTTCCTTCAAGTAAGTCCTCGGAATCTCTATTCCAGAAGTTCTCTTAAAAGTTAGCATTACTGCTCCTTTCTTAATCGTACCAGCAGTATAGTTCAGAAGAGCTAACCTTTAGTTCGTCTGCTTTGCGAAAAGCTAAAGCAAACTCTTTTTGTACTTCTTCTGGAATGTTTTCACTCTTTGCATGAAGTCCTTCTATCGAAACTCGGTAGTCTTCGCGCTCTTTCGAAACCACATAACCATGAGCCGTTAAAGGAACTTCTGGATACTTCTCCATAAAATCAACGAATTCCTCAATAGATGGACCATATAGATTTTGTCTTTCGTCTGGGTGCGCTAATCCAACTACCAGCAGATACCTCACAGCTGTAGCTGGGAGATTCTTGAAATGTTTTATACCTCCAAAATAACTCGAAGTTCTAAATTTTTCGTCGTGTTCACCAATAATTTTGTCTCTCATTTTTTGGTCTAAATTAAGATTTTTCATACGACCTCCTTGTACGTTGCTTCGGATTCGTCATTTTCCCATACCGTAACCGAATCCATCTGTATGCCTGCAGGCAGTTTCTGGCTAAGTAAAGTATATATAAACTCAGCCAAAGTTTCGGCGGTAGGTTCTCCTTCTATCTTTACGATGTTAAACTTTTCACTTAAAGTATTCTTTTCTTGCAGTAGCGGATCTTCTCTATTTAGCAGAAGTGAGTGATCTAGCTTATCTAGTATCGATTCTAGAGCTATTCTTTTCAAGTCAGAAAAATCGACTACCATGCAGTTCTGGTTAAGCTGCTCAGCTCTTAAGCAAACACGCACTTTTAGATTATGGCCGTGGAGATTCTGGCATTTTCCCTTATGAGTCATAAGCCTATGGCCAACTGGAATAGCAAAAGTCCTGCTAATAGTCCATATCTTTTTCTTAGGAGTGCTTTTCTCTAGTTGCGAGAACTTAAGCTCTTGCAATTTTCCAACTGTATTTGTCAACTCACTACCAAGTTCTTTTATTTTATTGTCCGCCGTCTCTGCTATATCTTCGAGGTCTTCTACTCTACTGTATAGTTCTACAACAATTGGTTTAAGATTGTCGAGCAGATTGTCGTCATCCATAAACTTCAAGTTTTCTGAAGTTCTTGGCATACGCTTCCTCCCTTTCGTTCACTCTCTTCTAAATCTATCAGCTCAGTCTTGTACTTCTTGACCATAGTTTTCGGAATGTTTAGTGGTTTGGACTTGTCACCTATCGTTACATGTTTCCTGCCAATGTGGCAGACGTCATACCACGATGAGCCAATTTGGACTAACTGTCTTTCTGCAATTCTCTTTAGATTTTTCATTCACTATCCTCCAACTTTTTAGTTGCCTTCTTTCTGCGAGCACCCTTAATCTCGACCGCAACATTGTCTATAAGACTAATTGTTTTGCCTCGCTTCGCTTCTTCTAAAGCACGCTCTATTTTACAGTACAACTTTCCGTCTTCTTCACGAAGTGAAACACATCCTCTTATATGACAGACTAAAAACGATACAGTCTCATTACACTTAGGGCAGAAAGTAAATAGCCCGTGGTCGTGGGCGTAATCCATCTTTGCACCTCCAGTAAAGTTGCTACCATATTTTCTACTTCTAAACCTCTCTAGATCCTATGTCGTAAGCATATTCTTCAGTCTTAGTCATTATTCCATAAGTCTTAGCAGCTAAGTTAATCTTAGGAACTATTGATTTTAACTGATCTAGACTTAATTTGTACTTCGTGACGAAGTGGTTCATTAACTTACCAGTAGCTGTTGCTGGATCTTTATGCATTTTCAGAATATTACTAACGTCTGCAGCTATCTCACTATCAGATGGAATCCTGCTCTGCTCGTCAACTGATTCTTTCTCACTAAGAAAGTTAAGTAATCTTTTGCTCATCGATATTTCTCTCATAGTTGCTACCATATCTCTCTAAACCTCCGCCTCCTTTAAAGTATCTCTCCATTTTTGTATCTTTCTAGAGCTTCTTGTCTCCTTTGCTTATCCCACTCTTCCCAGTTAAAGGAATCCGTTTTTATATCGAGCTTCGGCAGTTCTCTAATCCACCTATAGCCGCACCTTAGACAAAGGTAGTAACGACCTATGGTAAAGTAATCTATGTCGTGTGGGCAGCTTTCTGGAGGAAGATGCTTTATATTGACTATTTTCTCTACGTCAATGGACCCAAACTGGATCCATTGACCGCAATCTGCACATAGAAAACATTTGTCGTCAATATGAAAGTAACCATCTCCAATTCCCAGGCTTGGTGGTATATACAACCACCTATCATGATTGCAAGTTGCCATTGTATTTCCCCTTCTTTTTCTCTTATTTTCTAGCATACTTATTCATCTTATTAAACGTACTTATCCTCGTTCCCCTCATCATCACCAATAGGATTATCGAAACCATATTTGACTGCTACTCTTTTAAAAAGTGGTAAACCATACATTGCATACTCATTAAACTGATACAAAGGATCTTCAAGAATCCACAACCACATCTTTATAACCTGGTACATGAGCGATGCTGACATAAACCTCTTGCCAAGGGCTTTTTTAAAAGCAAAAGCCAGATCTCTTTTCAATTCATTCAGAATCGTCTCTTCTTTCCAGGGCAAAATTTCTATTTCAGCATCATTAACGTTCTCCTTCTTTTTATATCCAAAATGTTCCCATAATTTTGGCTCAAAGAAAAGCAACAACCTTTTACGGTCTCTCCCATCGAAACACTTGCATAGTCCCTCTTCTACTGCTCTCAAAACTTCTTCTCTACTTCTCATAGATTTACTTTCCTTTCATTTTTTAACTTTTTTTTTGTCTCTCAAGCTAGTAGCAAGTTAAAAATATACATCTTTTTCACACTCACCATATGCACAATCCGACGAATCTATATCACTAAACCTAATTACTAAGTTATTGTCTAAGTGAATGTGGTTTTTCATTAAATCTATTTTACGTCTCAAACGTAAAATTTCTCGTTCGATGCCTTTAACTACTTCACGCATACGTTCGATCTTTTCGGAATCACTTAGCTCATTCCATTTCATTTTCATGGTTTGAGCGTCTCTCATTTCTGCTCTAATACTCATTTCTAATATCCTCCTGTATTTGATCTTATGCTTGTTTTCCCTACACGCATCCCCAGGATTATCTTTTCCTAGTATTTTTCAAGGTCAGACTTGTAAATGTAAGTGTTATAAGGGACTGGGTCATCACTGCGAAAGAAGCTTACTGAAACTCTATCAGGATTAGTTACATCATTCCCAGTAACCACTCCTTTTGCACCTGCGGGAATAGAAGCTACTTTCCTAACAAGCCTAACTTTGTCACCTACTTTAAATTGGACATCTTTCGATTGTTCAATTAAATTCTTTAATTCTCTAGCTTTACTCATTTTTCTCCTTTCTTTGCCCTCAAGTGTTGGAGAGTTTATAGTGAAGTGGCTTTGACCTGTCACGGAATGGCAATCTTCGAATATCCATATTATTCTCCAATTCCAATTGGGGAAATTTATAAAGAATTTCCCTTATAAATCCCTTATGTAATCCTTGCAGAACTTCTTTTAACATTACTCGGCCAGGGATATCGTAGGTTTCATAATTAACCTCATAACTGTTATCATGTTCCATTATAACTTTAACAATATGGTCGTAGATTTCCAATAAATCAGTTAACCATTCTAAGTCTGCCATATTAACTTTGTTCGTCGATGTTTCCATTTTTTCTCCTTTCTTTTCCCCTCAAGTGTGGGTGAGTTTACTCTCCTTCAAGTAGCAATAGCAATAGGGAACAGCCTATAGCCAAGCTACTTATTATTATTGTCAAACCAAAACCACGCCCTTCTAAATTCCTGTCATCGAACAGACAAGTTGTAAATATTTTAAGCAATACTACTCCAATTATTGCAACTATTCCCATCCACATTAAGAAGGTATACATGTTATACTCCTTACCATCTTTTAGACAATAGCAGCAATAGGACACCGCTCGCTAGGCTACTTACTACTATTAATGCCAAGCCACAAATCACATCTATCCAACCATCCTTACCAGATAAACCATCTATTAATGTTCTTACACCGACATATGCAAGTGGTAGTGCTATCCAAGCCATTATAGCTATTGCCAATGCCGTCGAAAAAGCATCCATGTTGCACCTCTTTACCATCCTTTAGACAATAGCATCAATAGAACACCGCCTCCCAGGCTGCTTACTGCTGTTAATGTCAAGCCAAAAATTGCATCTATCCAATCGTATTCGTTGTCGAATAAACCAGCTATTAGTATTCTTACACCGATGTACGCAAGCGGTAATGCCATTGCAGTTAATACGACTATTTCTAATGCTGTCAAAAAAGCATCCATGTTGCACCTCATGAAGTTTTTCTAGCAACCTTGCAACGATCATCCAAGTCAGGTCGGTTTTTTACCATCCATTCTTTTCTAACTGTTCTTTGCCTGAAACGGGTCGAAACCCATCTTTATGCACTCAAACAAAGATATGCTTCCTCTACCGGAGCACACCTGACAAATACGAAGAATCGGAAACTTAAGGTTCTCTCTTATGTCAAAGTGCATTGTGTATTCTCTACATTCTAAAGTTCGCATCCTTTCTTGTCTCGAAGTTTCTGAGTGTTCGGCTATAACATTATTAGGAAAGTAAGCTTCTTCTACTACTTCTCCATTTCCATTGCACTTTGGGCATACAACATATCCAGGACCGAACTTCTTTACTGCGTGCTTTGCGTCTTTCTTCATTTTTCTCACAAAGTAGCAGAAAACTCTGCAAGTTCTTTGTACTCTTTCAGTACATACTGTTTAAGGTTAGAAAGGGAGTTGTCAATTTCGGCCAGCCTCTCGTCAAGTTCTTTTATATCGAGAGAAACTGAAAACAGGCGAGATATCCGGTATCTAGAAAGCATGTCCTTTACTGTCTCAACTGGAATACTAGTGTCTTGAGAAAGTTTAGAAGCCACTGTATCTACATCAGTTATATTCAAGTACTTATGCAGGTGGGGTCGAATCTCTTGCAACATTTTGTATTCAGTAATCATGCTCTGCACTTTCTTTTTCTGTGCTTCAAGCATCACCTTAGTTATTTCGCTATAGTTAGTAAAACTTGCTAAAAGAAGGTCGTCAACTCCAACTTCAACAAGCTTGTTACTAGCAAAATCGACTACTATTACTTCGTAAGAAATACGCCCTTGGATTGCTTTCTTAAGCTTCTCCACGAAGCTCTTGAAAGTAGACTCCCTATTCCTCTGCTTTAGAACTTCAAATACGATTTTTGTCTCGTCTGTAGAGAGGTCAATCCAACCGATTTCTTGGGCGTTGATTTCTGTCCTAAATTTAGAGATGAGACTTTCGAACGACTTATTTGGCCAAGATCTTAAGACCACTTTATGGTGGGCGTTGTCTACTTCGATTTTTCCTTCCAGTTCTATAGTAGCTTTGCCAGTAGTCAAGAGCTTTTCTAACTCACTAGTTGGAGCTACAACTTTACAGTCACTAACTGGTTTTATAACTGGCTTTTCTTTTTTCTCACCAAGTAGATACATTAATCGATCGTAAAGATCACGAAGCCTATAGCAAGGAATGAATGTTCTATAGCCAAAGCCTATTCCTTGTACAGGCTCGTTACCTAGCAAGCAGAGAGGAAACATAGCAGGTAGAAAAACTGGTTCTTGCAAACTTTTGTCCGCTTCTGCTTCTACCCAAGGTACGTGGTCTATTAAAGTAAAGCACAACTTTTGCGTTAACTGGGAAAGCTTACACTCTACATACCTTGGAGCTGCCGGAGGTGCTGGGCTAATACCAACGTTCGACCCCCAGGAACCCTGGGAGTCTAGAAAACCATTGTGAACTAGTCTACACATAGTTCCAAAAACTGAACCATGTGGATGGTAGTTCGCTAGAGTAGTTCCGTCAACTTTTGTAGCTTTTTGGAACTTTTCTCTAGCGACTTGGTAAGCTACAAGCAACACCCTACGTTCCACCGGCCTTAATCCATCTAAGCTAAGTGGAAACATTCTATACTTATTTACATGGTCTCCGTAGTTGGAGTAAAGTTCCTTAATTATTTTATCCACCATTCGCTCCTTTCTAGATGTCGAACTTGCCTTCCAGTAGCTCCCGTTTAGCAATAGCAGTGGAAAAGAGCTTAATTAGCTTGTTGATATCTTTCGTGTAAGAAACTTTTATAAGTCTTCTCCTCGGACCAATTGCACACTCTTCGAGCTGGTCAGGATTTAATTCACCAAGTCCCTTAGCCCTTAAAATTGGTTTCCCTTCTTGAACAGCTTTCTTCAGTTCTTCCTCACTCCAAAGCGGAATGAAAATCTTCTTTTTCGGGTCACTTATCGCATAAAGTGGAGTCTGACAAACATAAACTTTGCCAGCCTTCACTAAGTCTGGGACTAGTATTGCCAGATTCATTATAACCAAACACGCGATATGTCCTCCGTCAGGGTCAGCGTCAGTCATAATAATGACTTTATCGTAACGCAAATTAGACATGTTTATATTAGGGTAAACACCGATTCCCAAAGCAGTAATTATCTCTTTAACTTCAGTGTTTTCCAAAATGTCTTTCACGTTTACTGCAGAAGCTATCTTGCCTCTAAGAGGCAAAATCGCGTGTCTTTTCGGATCTCTACACTGGAGTAAAGTACTCTCGGCGGAATCTCCTTCTACAATAAAGAGTTCTCCGTTTCTTGAAGAACAGTCTCTTAACTTCGTCAATTTAGTAGCAGCTCTTGACGTCGTCCTACCACTAATCTTGAGCTTCCTTAGATCCAGCCGTGACCTATAGTCCTCGAAGAAATTTAGCAAAGCTTCAACTTGATCTTGGTGTTCGGAAAGGTAGTTTTCTAGCTCTTGAGAAATCTTCTTAAAAAGGTCTTCTAAATGGGTCGGACTATTAACTAGCCGGTCTTTCGTTTGCCCAACGAACTCAGGTTTCTCTAACTCTAAACTTATATAACACCTTAGTCCAGCTACACAGTCATTCGGCTGGAACTTCAGGTTAAGTTTCTTGCCTCTCGAAGAAAAAGCTGTCTTCAAGACGTCTAAGAAGCAAGTTACATGAGTTCCGCCTCCTTCTACTGGTAGCAAGTTTACAGAAGAGAGAATCTTTGGGGATGGACCAGTACTAGAGTAGGAAAAAGAAACTCTTAGACTTTCAATTCCCTTTTTAGCGGACAAAGAAACAAGTGGAACTATAAGCTGGTCGTTCTCAGACATACAATAATTCTTAAAGAAGTCTTCGAGAGAAAGCTTTATAACTTCTTTTTTATTGTCTACTGCTAGTACGAAAGTAACTTCACTCAACTCAACAGAAGCTACGAGTAGCCGTCTTCGAATTCGGTCCACATCTGGCATGAGCTTTTCAAAGATCGTTCTGTCTGGCTTGAAAGCAATTTTAGTAGAAAAAGGTTGTCTTCCATTATAGTCTTCAATCTTTCTGTTTTTTAGTTTAGAATTCTCAAATTCGAAGATAGCATGTTTTTGGTCTCTATAAATTTCTACAGTATATTGTTCACTTAGAGCGTTAATCGCTACTAAGCCAACTCCATGCAAACCCGAACATATCGTATATGCATCTTTAGAATCTTTAAACTTAGCTCCGGAAAAAAGTTCTGTAGATACAATTTCCGGAACATTGTTATGGATTGGAATTCCTCTCCCATCGTCCATTACTGTATATACATTTTCTTTCGTATCAATATTGACAGCTACTTTCTTAGCATAGCCAGCTAGACATTCGTCTAAACTATTATCTAGCGCCTCTTCAATTAAATGAACTGGATTAGAAGTCTCCCCAATATACATTCCAGCATTTAGACGAATGTGAGATATTGGATCGAGAACTTTTATAGCCTTCTCGTCGTACTTTTTCATGGTCCCCCTTTTCCGAAAAAAGAAAGAGAAGACTAATCACCGCTCTTAGAGTGGTTAGTCTTCTCTCTATGTCACTTATCTGGCAACCTCAAGATAAATCCTGTATTACTTATCTCTCTGCAGCTTCCGTTACTACTGATAATCCATATAATTTTTTTCGGCAGAACACTTCTTGGAGTGTTACTTAAGTCTTCGCAATAACCATCAGTAAACGCCAAGACTACATCTACACCCAGCTCTTTGAACTTCCACAGGGCTGGGCTAAGGTACGTTCCACCCCGCCCTCTTACATCGTACTGAATGTCGGCTATCTTCTTTACGTCATAGACTTTCTGCACTTGAGCGTCAACTTCGATAACGGTGATCTTGCACGATCTGTCGTTCTCCAGAATGTCTCTAATACTAGACAACCCTCTGCGAATATCCGATGCACTCATACTCCCTGACGTATCTAGAAGCAAGCCTATATAATAGCTAAAATCTCTCTTCCTGCCAGGGAAGGGAGGAATTTCTGGTATAAAGTCTTCCTTACTTGTAACGAACGTATAGACTCGCTTCCGATTTATCCGTGTGAGGCACTTCTGCCATTTTGTCAGAAGACTCCCTTTTACAAGTTTTCGAATTAGCTCGTAATATTGAAGTTCCCCCACAGACAACAATTCGTCTATAATTTCTTTTATACCCATCGGTAAGTTGCCTCTACACTCATTCGCTGCTTCAGCAATCAGCTGTTTGGAAAACGATTCTAGCTTCCTGGAAGCAGCTAGTACATCTGGGACTTTTTCAGTACACTTCCACCAACCAGAGTGGTCGTCAAGCCTAGAAGCAGAACCACTTGAGGACATTACTGCACTCACTTTTTTTCCGTTCTTGCGGATATACTCGTAGTACCACTCCGCTGTCTTTCCTTCTGGAAGACCAAACATACTAGCAGTTAGTGGACGTATCTCGCAGTGCCCAAACTTAAATGGTTGCTCCAGTCCGATGAGCTCGTTTGCTGAAATATCGCAAGCTATGTTCCAATCAGATGCTATATTCTGCTTCTCTTTAGCTAAGTTCGTTTCTTTGCCGAAGATTCGAAGCAAACGAGGAAGATGCATGTTTAGCAGATGCACACCCTCATGCTGGAGAACAAGCATAATCTGGTTGTCTTCCGCGTCACGAAGAAGCTCCGGATTGTACATGAGTTGGAATGACTCACAATCAACCGTTGTCACACCCATTACAGTCGGCAAATTAGAGTCTGGAACTCGTGACACTCTAGAAAAGATGTAGCCCCAAAATGAGTTGTCCTTGCTAAACATTAATTTTACGATGCATTCTCTCAACTTTTCATCTAGCATACCTATACTCCACTTGCTGCTTTGCCGTAGTCTACCATAGTTTGGTAAAAGTTCTTTCTGTAATTCTCATCTCTCTTACACATGTACGCATTTAGCGCATTCAAATACTTGAACGCTTCCGAGTCTTTTGGTAAGCTATCGGCAAAGGTCACAATAAGGGCGGCGGTATCTGCTGGAACGTCTGTTACGAATTGGGAAATGTTCTTCTCTTTTGTCTTGAAGTCCGGCCTCTCGCTACTCAAGTAAGTTAAGAATGCTCTCATAACATTACCAAGAGCAGCATTGTCCTTCGATTGCACTAGGTTCAAGACTCTCTTACGAACCTTTCCATAGTTCATGAAAATATCTTTCGGAAGAATATCTTCACCCTTTTTAACGAAGTCAATAAACTGCCTAGTCATCGAAACATTAAGATAGCCAGACAACAGATTCGAAATGTCGAAGAGGTTACTAACTATTCCCCTTCGGTCAAACATCCACAGTATGTCCGAAACTCGTTCCCAGCTAGCTGGGTTAGCGTATACTGCTCCAGCTCTTTGTGCAGCGAAATCGTACAGGTGGTCCGGATGTGCTTGGATATACTGGATTACCAAAGGATGAAAATCTCTTTGTTTTGCATACTCTAAGAATGCTGGGGCTGACACTTCTACATAAACATGCAACATCCTCCGGAGACCAGCAGCATCTTCAAGAAAGTCCATTGAGTACTCTCTGTCTGCTGGATTGTCGCATGCTATAACGAACCAACCCCGCGGTAAGTCCTTTAAATGGATCTTGCATTCGTTCTGGACTTGCCACATAAGTTGCTGTAGATTATGGTCTCCTCTTCCAAACTCGTCGATAACAAACAACCCGAACGACTTCTCGTCAAGTGGAACGAAGTCTGAGTACAGCATCTTGAACTTCGTTTCACCATTATCCTTTACTGGAAAAGGAATCAAGAAGTCGTCTCTTGACAAGACTGGACATTTAATAATAAGAGACTGCCAATCTTGGCCAGTCTCTTTTCTAAGTTCTGCCGGAAGTTGGTGTGGTCGACATATGTCAGTCTTGCCAACGCCAGCTGGTCCTATAATGTGAAAAGTTGTTTTCTGGACTTCCCTTCCTTGCTTCCAACACTCCAGTGTCTCTAATATCACGTCCTTTATGAGCTTCTTTATTCTATCGATGGACAGAATTGGGATGTCTAATCGCTCGTAGTACTTCTTTTCCCTTTCCTCTTTCATTTAGCCTCCTTTTTCTAGAAGTCAATTCCTTTTATTATATCTTCAAAGGAAGCTTTCTTCTCCTCCGGCTTCACCTCTTTCTCAGCTTTTTCTTCAAACTTATGGCTTTCGTCAAGTTGGCTATAGTCAGAAGTAGCTTTCGTCAAAGACCAATCGAACTTTTCTTTAAACTTTGGCAGAATTTTCTTAGCTATTTTAAGAACTTCTATAACTGCTGCTTTTGGAAGTTCAGTGCCTCTCGATAAGTCAAAAGCCGAATGGATTCCTCGTTGTAAAGTCACTTTACCGACAGTTACATTAGTAACGAAACGAGACAAATTAGCTACTCGTTTCTCGAATTCTCGAGATTCTTCAGTCACTGGCTCGAAAATTGGAGGCAAGTCTAACCTGCTTAGTTCGGACAAATAGTCCGCAACTTTGCCGTACTTAGAACCCCTAGCTCTAATGAAAATAAAGAACGGTTTGTCAGTCTCACGGTCTCTTATAATAACACCGTTTGCGTCAGTATAAAGGCCAGCTACGATTAAGTGGCTTCTGCATGCAGAGCAAAACTCGACTGCTGCACGCTCCGCCGAATTTTTTCCACACACTCTTCCAGATGTGCCCTTCCAAGGAGGTGGCCCCTCTTGATATGAGAAGCAATCCAACACTTCTCTATCACCAACTGTCTTCATCTTCACTAGGACATTTTTTACATTCGTTATAATTAGAGAAACTCTATCTAAATTGTACTCAACTCCTCGAATCTGAAGTTTGCCAGGCTGTTCTACAATTCCAAGATGATTCTGTCTGGGCATTCCACTAATATAAACACTATGGAAGAATGCTTCTTCTGGTTTTTCGATTTCTCTTGCAGCAAAACCTGTTAAGCCTTTAAATTCTTCAAACATATTCTATCTTCCTCCTTCTTATTTTTTTTCAACGTAAAATATGCATTACTAACTTTTTTTGGTGCTTTTTTTCTGTCACGAAATAGAAGCTTTTACAGGATGCAATGGGTTGTCAAGGTCTACTGTAAGCTCAGCTTTCTGAAAAGAGTTGCAGCTATTCACGATCAAGTCTTTTGACGTATTAGGAAAATCCGCGTTAGTATAAACTAAATCAATACCACCCCTAAACGAAAAAACGATACCGTCCCACGTAGAATTAACTGACATCAAGTCGGCTTTGGGGGCCTCAAAAACAATACTTCCTTTCTTAATTCTAATCTTCATATCTCTCCTCCTTCTAGTGTAACCGCTATTTCGACCTTCTGTCGAAACGCTCGTTCTGACAAAAAATGCAGCATATTTTCCCACTGATATGACATAAGAAACTGGTCAATTAATCTCGAACCACTTCTAAATGTGGATATAAAAGAGTCTACTTCTGTCTTCTTCTCTTGAAGAAATTCACGTATGTCGACCAAAAGTGGGTTAGCCCTAAGTTTTCTGAAAAGTTTAGCAAAGAAGTCCAAGTTGTCAAATTCAAGAAATTCCACTAGCTTATAAACATCTTCTATGTCATCTTTGCTCTCTAGAGAAACGTCAATAGGTGAAAAAGAATAAACTTGTCCGACTCTCTCCAAAATAGAAGAACAAAACTGTTGCTGAGTGGCAAAGTCAAGCTTACGTACTTCTGGCATAAATAACTTGTATGTAGACTCAAATAACGGTGTAGAAAGCGAAGATATTATTTCTTGCATCATATGCTCTTTACTAGATTCTTCTGCAATATCTACATCGTCATGCTCTTCGAACTCTAAGATTTGCATTGAACTAAGAACTTTCGTCACACACTTTAACCTCCATAAAAAAACAAGACTTGGTTACTTCTTTCACTAAGAAATATATATAGCAGTTTACTGCCTCTCTAACATTAACGCTATAAAGTAGCTGTTTACTAACTCTCGTATTGGAGACGTCTTCGATGGCCTCCACTTAGCTGATCCAGTCCTAACGATATCTGAAATAATCTCTTCTTTAGTAACTACATCGTCGCTTAAAGGACCAAATAGTTCGTCTAAAACTTTTAAGCAGTTTTGAGATATAAGGGCATAAGTGTCGGCTTCACCAACTCTCTGTCCTCCTTCTCTCCTCTTACCAGCAGTTGGCTGCAATGTTCTCGAAATAGTTGGACCAGTTGACCTAGCATGGAGCTTCATTTCGCCCAAATGCTCCAACTTTAAGATGTACATGTATCCAACTGGAACTTTGTAATGAGTTTTAGTCCCAAATTCTGGCAAGTACAAATGATACGCTGGTTCTAAGCCCAGCAGTCTAAGGGCAGCTCGAATTTTGTCTTGCTTTGGTGCAGCAAAAGGAGGAATAACAATCGGTAAAAAAGTACTCTTCTTTAACTTCTCAAGAAACTCTTTGTATGCTCGTTCCGACAAATTACTAAGAGCTCTAATAAATGAAGAACTAAACTGCTGGTTCTTAGATGTGTCTAACACTTGCAGGACTTTTCGAGCTAAGTCAATTGCTTGTGTCCTAGACAAAACCAAGAACTTAAAAGCTAACGCTCTAGAAATTAAGCCAGTATACATCTCAAATAACTGGCCAACGTTCATTCTGCTTAAAACACCTATGGGATTTAGTATGACGTCTACTGTTTCACCCCAGGGTGTTCTTGGCATTAAGTCGTCTTTTTCAATAAGAGAGATAATTCCCTTATTTCCGTATCGGTTGCAAAGCTTGTCCCCAAGCTGAATTTTCAGCTCTTGCTCTACTTTAAATCTAACTTTTATTCCCTTAAATCTTCCTTCCCTCGTGTAGTAGTTACCACTTGATACTCCATGCTTCTTGTTCGTTCTTTCAATTAAGTCACGCAAAGCCGGGAACTTAGCTGGATTTGTATTGCAGAAAACTTCTATATCTACTACAACACCACCCGGACTTTTCTGGACAAAGTATCCTTCTGCCACATCAATATCGTCTCTCTCTTCCTCATAACCAATTAGTTCTTCTACTTCGCCAATAGACTTTTTTAGCAATATTTGTCCCTTTTCAGTTCTTTGTCCTATAGAAGCTATGTATAGTAGTCTATCTTTTTCGCTAACATCTACATCGATCGTTATACCATGGAGAGAAGTTAGTTTGTCATTTTCCACTAGCTTTTCGTTTATTACTATTGCGTCTTCGAAGTTATAACCCTTGTATGGCATTAAGCAGACACATAACGTCCTGCCTAAGGCTATAGTTCCATCTGAAATACAAGACCCTTCCGCTATTATAGAACCCTGCTTAACTGACTGGCCTTCTACAACCTTCGGAATAAAAACACTAAGAGTATTCTTCCCAGAGCCAGACCGTAAGTGGACTGGAGTTATGTCAACTACTTGTTTTCCAGTTCTACAAGCAATTACAATAGAATCTCTTGTTACTTTTCGGACCACCCCATTACATGGCGATCTCTTTACAAAGTTGTCAGACAAAACGTTAGTTAGAAGAGACTCAAAACCACTTCTAACTATTGGAGGCTCTGGATCTTTTAAAGGTTGAGCTTGACGAGCTTGGTTAGCAGCCATCATTATTCTAACACCATCGTTATTCTCTACAAACGGAATTAAGCAAGTGCTAGTAGAAAGAATTCCTGCACCTTCTCTGTCATCGATTGGCTTAACTTGAAATAGTCCTCTAGCAGATGTGACAGTAGCATCGATAGCTAACTGTTGTGTGACGCCAACGTTGGGTCCTTCAGGAGTATCGAGAGGATCTATATTGCCAAAGAAAGATGGATGGACGTTTCTTGCCTCTATCTGTATAGCTTCTCTGTCAGCTATTCCGCCAACACCTCTACCAATTGGTGTGGTCCTCGTTATGCTAGACATTTCTTCTACTGGGTTCGCAAATTCCATAAGCGTCACAATATCGGAATTTACGAAATCATGCAAAACTTTTGTCGGACTTATAGTGAACTGCGGATTCTTATTTCCAGATAAAACTTGCTCTCTGTATGCAGTAAAAGCTGCTAAAACTTGCTTCTGGATCAAGTGAGTAAGAACTTCGGATCCTCTTACTCTTAAGTTAGATAGATCCGTCCTCTCTTGAACGTAACCCTCTACAACTTTCGAAGACATGTAGAAAATAATACTAAACAGGTCAGAAGGAAGTTGCATATTTATAAGTATCTGTCGTGCTACTGGATCAACCACATTAGCAGTTACTTCATTTACAAGGTAAGAAGAATTTATTCTACCAGTAATTTTGTGCAAAGCTTCCGTAAAAAACTCTTTTGTCGGGAAAGCCGCCGAAATGTCTAACTTCCATAAGCCAGCTTTGGAAAACGAATTTACTAGCTCTCTTTTTAGCTCCGAGTCTACGTTTTCGAAAACGACAAACGTTTTTGGAGCTATCTTTACCGAAAATTCTCCTTCTTGTTTGGGTTGGACTTTGTACTTAATACCGTACGCTTTTAAAGTTTCTTCAAAGCCAAAAACGTACGACAATAAAACTAAAAGAGGAATCTTATATGAAGCGATAAAAGCTTCTAAGTAATTTATCCTTCCCCGTTTACTGTAGATATGAAAACTCGAATACGAACTCTCAAAACGTGAATCGTACTTCTTTGGGAAACTTATTGGACAAGTAACTACTTGGTTTACTAAGCACTTCCGCTGCCCATTAACTCTAAACGTACCAAACTTGTCAATCTTAGGAATTTCTATAGAAACGTCGTGCTTTCTTCCAGAAGCATCTTGCAGACTTACTTTTACTACGCTAATGTCTGACGGCTCTAAGCTACCGGGCTTCTTTTCTTTGTCTTCAATAGAAACTTCTTTTACGTAGAGCGGAGTCTCTTTCTTCTCCAAAACTTTAAACGAGTTAGTAACGTCTTTCTTCAAGTTCGTCTGGAAATCTATTTGCCTTTTCTGGAACAAGTGTTCCGGTGACTTTCTGTTCGTAACATCTACTACATCCATATGTTTAGTAACTGGATCAGTAGCAGTATTGACTGGAGGCTTCTTTACAAGAATCTGGTCAACAACATCTTTAGCTACTTTCTTTAGCACTTTTGAGGGATCTACTTTCTTTACAGACATTATCTTCCATAAGTTTTTAGTGCGATCGAAATTTCCAGAGACTTTCTGCAAGACGGAAGCAATAGCTAAATTCGACATGTACTCATCTGAAACTTCTTTAGAAAGCACTTTTTCCATATGACTTTTGTCAGTCTTCAAGAAGTCTTTAGTAGCTTGTTTTACTTTATCCTTCTTCTCTTCAGGAAGTACTTCTTTCGGAATGGAAGACACTACAAGAGTGGCAGCTGCTTCTGCTTTTTCTTCAGTTTCTTCTTCCTCTACTTCTGTGTAAGTAGTAGCTTTCACGTACATGTATAATCTCTGGAAGTTGTACTGTTTGTCTTTCATCAACAAACGGTATCGCGGGCCCTTAGGTCCAATCGTACAGAGCAAGAAGTTGTCGAATAAGAAGTTACCATCTCTAATTTGCATCAAGACTGGGAAAATCTTCCTATTGATGTACTTCGGAAAAGGCTTCGTAATGTCTACTACATAAAGTAAAGTCTTTCTATAATCTGGAAACTGAGCAAAGGCAGAGTCTAAAATGCTTAGAATGTATCGTCCAGCTCTCTGGCGGTAGTTAACCGGTTTTAGTGCAGCATCGACCGAAGTTACGTAAAGCGAAGTATCGTATATAAGGTTTTGCTTAGGTGGTTGACTACCAACTGGGTACGGAAATAACTTATACGACCGGAGCAACTTCCTATAGTCAGGCATAAGTCTAGTTCTCGGATAACGAGTAACCGGTATAACTACAGAACGGACGTCCATATAGCGAATATTTAACTTGTGGTAGTCTTCAGAAAAAGTAGAATTTTCTGAAAAGTAAACAAGTAGAAATGGGTGGGCTTTATCAAGTGGATAGTATTTTGGCCCGTCAGTAACCATTGTATACAATCGTAATCTATCGAAGACAATCATTTTTCGTCCTCTAATCTTTTGGGGTAATCTCTCCGGTCATAATCCTTTCTATAATAGACGGCTGCAGGATTTTGGGAGCAGTTATACCACTCTCAATAGCTTCACCAACATTTTCGAAAGCAATACCCTGTAGAAAACCGGATGCAAAAATGTTCTTCTTTATATCGGCCAGAGCTGGACTATACTTACCCTTAGCAAGCATAAGTCTAGCTGGAATAGATGGATTAGAACTGTCTCTAAGACACTGAGATAGCAACACTTCCAAATGAACGATATCTATGTCTGCTACTGGTGGACTATAAATTTTGAGCAACCTATAAAAGAGGTGGTCTACATCTTTGAAGACTTCTTTTCCAGCAAGAAGTCTTCGTAAGTAGAGAACTTGCTTTTTAATGTCTTGAGCTTCTGTAGAAACTTCTAAAATAGACTCGCCTTCTTTAAAGGTAAGAACAATAAATCTGTCAGTTCTAGAAAATTCTCTAGCAAAGATAGTAGCTTCGTAATCAAGAATAACTTCTATTTTAATATCACCGATAGTTAAAGTGCTAACCAAACTCTTTACCCATAACGTAGCAGAATCTTCGTCAAGCTTTAGAGTATTACCATCCTCGTAGTACTCTAAATCAATTGTAAGAGAACAGTCTTTAGAAGCTATTAGAGTATTTCCTTCTTGTTTCAAATACTTACTGATGTCACTTTTAGTTAGCAAGTCGTTGTTAGACACTATATCATTAAGGATATCTTTTTTCTCAAGAGAGACTGCTCCTCCAGTATGGAAGGTCCTCATAATTAGCTGAGTCCCTCTCTCGCCAATTCTCTGTGCAGCAATAACTCCAATAAAGGGACTTCTATGTTTTAGTAGCAATCTACCATAGCAAGTGTGGCATATCTTCCAAGACTGACAATAAACCGGTGACCGAAGTTGGATGACATCTCCTGGTTTGTAGTCGTTCTTATCGAAAAGTACTATTTTACCCCTACGAACGACAAAACGGCCTTCTAACCTGTTTATAGAAGAGCTGTCAAGCTTCAAGTTTAAGTAAGTGGTAGTCTTGCAGTCAGCTAGAGACGGATGAATCTCAACTGGATTTAGTAACATTACCAACTGTCTAGAAATGTACCCAGTATCCGCTGTATTTATAACTCTATCAATTATTCCTTTTCTAGAACCGCTAGCAGAGTAGAAGAATTCAGACGGTGTTAGTCCGTCTGTAAATGAAGACTTTATCGGAGCTAAAATATTACCTTTAGGATCAGCTATAACACCTTTAGCAGCTAAAATCTGAAGTGGTTGGTCCCACCCCTTAGAACCTCCAGACTCGACTATATTGTAAAGAGGAGAGCCTTGCAAATGGTCAGTTATAATTTGTTTCATTTTCTTTAGAATTTCAGTAGCTTCTTCTGGCGTTGCTTTTGCCAATCTCTGCTTCAAGACGTAAATCTCTTTTGGAACTTCGAGAGAATCTAGCGATATACTTGGTGCTAAAAGTGTAGCCCACTTAAACCCTTGCTTCTGAAGGTTAAACGCAGTTTGTCTTGCAGCATCTTCACCAAACTTTTCAGCTACTTCGTAAACGAGCTTCTTCACTACAGACTTTGTCATTACTTCATCTACGAACCTGAACTCTGCTGGAAAGCAAGCATTAATTATTGCTTTACCTACGCTAGTAGTTCGTCCTTTAAAGTGAACAGGAGTATACGGATCAACTGCATTTTCAAGTGCTTCCGCTGTAGCGTGGGGTGCAGCCTTCTTCTCAAGGGGAACATTTAACGAAAGCATGTATAAACCGACACAAGCTTCTTTAGTAATATCGAAGCTCACATCCGTAAAGGTTCTTCCAGTAAACGCTCCCATCATTCTTGTTCTTGCTTCTTCTTGTGCCTCATCGGTAAGTGGATGGTAAACAGCCATCTGGTCTCCATCGAAATCTGCATTAAAACCACCAACTTGGAGAGAACATATTTGCAAAGTACTTCCTGGCACTACAATAGCTTGAAACGCACGTACTGATTCTGGATGCAGGACTGGATCTCTCTTGCAAAGAACTACTCTTTTTTCCGCCACAGTACTCGTAACTTCGAATATGATGTCATACAACTCTTGTGGAATAGTATCTCCAGCCCGTATAGCTCTTAGCACTCTCTTTACTGAGTCTACTGACATCTCCGAACCCGTGAACTTTTTTATGAGTTCGGCCACTCTAGGGTCTTTTCTAACGTACAATAGATGGTGAATTATAAATGGCTCAAAAAGAAGAACCGCCATTCTTATTGGAATACCGACTTCGTTAATCTTTAAATTAGGGTTGACAGTAATTACTGCTCTTCCGGAGAAATCGACTCTTTTACCAAGGAGATTCCCTCTAATAACTCCATGCTTCTTTCCAATTTTAGCTCTTACAAAACTGTCGTACTTGATAACTGCATCCTGGAGACTACAGCACAACAAGTCAAAGAGAGGACCAGCTTTCGTAGCTCTTACTTGAAAAGCTCTTCTCATAACTAGCAAGTACTCGTCATTAAGAGGGTCGAACTCCCACTGGTTATCTTCTGTCTTTACTGCGTCTCGAAAAGCTGGCGGAATGACTGGAATTTTATTAATGAAAAGAGTTCCTTCTTCATATGACTGCTTCAAGAAGCGAATAAAAGAGTCTCTTTTAGCAGTTCCTCCTCTCCACTTTATCTCAGGGAATACTTTAATGAAGGATGCAAGACCAGAAATACCGTCAGGATCTTCTACAAGAGCTCCATTTACAATATTATACGCTTTTTCGGTTGAGATAAACTTTTCGACTCTTCCGTCAAGATGGTCAACAATTATTCTATACGCCGTAGGGTGGACAACTTTCGTGTGGAGCTCGATAAATGAGTACTTCTCTCTACGGTCTGAAGTTCCAACTGGACCAAATATCTGCTCAGAAAAAAGCCCGTCCGGATGAAACTCACCCGCTCGTGAGAAGTACTCAGTAGAAGTGACAGGAACTAGCCCTTTTGCAAAGTCGTCAACATCCAAGAGCTTAATCATAGCTTTTTATTTCTTTCGAGTCAGCTTATTGTATATTGTCTCAAGTTTTTCGATAGCAACTTTTACTTCAGATGGGTCGGCCTCCTTATTGCCGGCTAGTTTTTTCGCCAGCAATAAGGAAAACTCGACCATCTTTTTGTCAGCGAACCCCTCTCTATTGCAAACGCAGAAGACTGGCATGCGTGTCCCATACCGAGCTAAAGGAATAAAACATTCTGGTTTTCTCTCGAACAGAGCAGTTCTCATATCTCTATTTAGCAACCACGTTAACCTATCGTCATACTCAAATTTCTCGAAAGTTTCGCGAAGCGGCTTGCCACCCTGAACTTTCGTATTTTTAATCTCTTTTATTAACTTAGCTAAAACTTTTTCTAACTTTTTTACTGAGTCCATGACAAAAACCTCCGAGTCTCTTTATTAATAGTTTGTTCTCCTAGCTATAAGTCCATTTCGACTCTGTATTTGATCTGAGCGAACTTGTCTTCAAGCTTTCCAGCAAAAAATAGCAAGAAGAACTCGATCATTTCTTTCTCGATTTGAGAGACAGGTAAACCAGAAACTTTGTTGCCAGTGTACGAGCAGAAAAATCCAGAGTGGCCCGACGAGATTCTTCCAACGAACGTGCTTACAATATAGTATAATGCAACACAGCGATCACCCAGAGGAACACTCTCATCTTTCATGAGAGAAAGAAACGGAAGCACAGTTCCTTCTCGCAACTCAACTTCCTGCACAACATTAAAGTAAAGAACCGTTTTTATTCGATATGTGGTAGCAACAGCACTAAGTTGAGATGGATAATACTGCAAAAGTTTTGTCAACTCAGAAAATCTCTGACCAAAAACTAGTTGCATAAGTTGTTGTAAGTATAGAGACAAAACTAGAGAACTTTCTGGAGAAATCGACCTGAAGTAACTGTAAGGAACGGAAACCACTCTAGAAAAAATTGGATATGTTAAGAACTCAGCCACTGGAGAAACGAATTTTACAGACGAGATCCTGTTTTGGAACGAAGTCAAATTTTCATCTCTTGCTGCATCGGAAATAAGCTTATCACTAGAGAGATTTTCTACATACTCGAAGACTTTTTCGTACGCCAACTTCTTCAAGCGTCCTAAAGTATCGTTATAGCAGAACGAACGAACATTGTCACTGCTAGAGCTATGGATTTCTTCAGTAGAAACGGTGTCTGCATAAACTATACTCCCTTTATAGACAGAACGCAAGAACCACTTTACTGATTCTTCTATAGTACCGACAAAGTACGTTATCGGATTCTTATCTTCTTCACAGAGAATCAAGATATGGTTCATGACAAAGTTAAAGATTTCTATCACGTGCTCTTCTATACTCTTGCATTGCACTGACTTAATGTAATCCCACATGTACCGATCTGTAAGATTATAACGAAACGTTCGAGTCTTAACTACATCGTAAATTTTATTAACTAAACTTGTTTTAATAACTGGAGCAGCAAATTCTGTATAGATCTTTCTATGGCTTGACCGACTCAAACGCATCTGCATATCGTTAGAGACAAGAGAAAACAACTTCAGGCAGTTCGATAACTGCAAAATTGCTCTCATCTCGTCGGCTAGAAAAAGAATACTTCCTTTCTTAGCTTTGTCTTTGTCTACAAATTTATTAAAGTCGATTGACGACTTTTCCATTGCTTCGGTGACGAACCACTCTATTTGCTTAATATTTTTTTCTACAACCTTAACTCTTTCAGCTTCCGAGTGAGCTTGGGAGCACTCTCTTAAGAACCTTGCTAACCAATTGTCGAATTCCTCACCAAACATTGAAGAAAGTTTTTGGACATAGTTCATTATAATTGCAAACTTCCTTGCGAACTGGTTCGAGAAACTCAAAGACGCAACTTTTTCTTCATCAACAAAAACATCCCAACTTCTTTCTCCCTTTTGTACGAAGGTTATCATTCTTCCTCCTTTTCTTAGACCTGTTCTCTTTAGGAGAAATATATATAGTTGTAGTGGGGTAAATAAAGGAAGGACTACGGCCAGTCCATTTCTTGACCAGACTCTTTAATTACTTTAACCCCATTGGCGATAGATTCACCAATCTTATTAAAGAGTCGTGCTACAGCTTGGACTGAGTCGTTCATGTTGCGGATTGCTTGGTCTACTAACCCGGATTGTTCGTAGATTTTGTCTAAGTCTAGCTCACCACCAGCTGTCAGGTCTAGTAGCTTCTGGAGCATACTGTACCTAGCTAGCTTATGGCTAATGTCGAGCCCAGGACACAAGGATCGGATACAATCTATTACCATACTCGTTTCAGGTAAGAGCTTGTCAAAACCAAACTTTTTTACAATGTCTATTAGTTTCTGTATTTTTGCCGCTAGACCAATCTCTGGAACACCTAGAATGTCTGAAATGCTCTGCAAACTTAGCATAGCACTTTCTCGAATTGTATCTTCAAGTTGTCGTAAGATATTAATTGGCTTGCTCAAAAAGTCGTGAGTTTTCAAGAATGCACACTGAGAGATAAAATCTTTTATTACTGTAGCGTCACTCTTGTCAAAAGGCGGGACAGCAATTTGACTAACTTGTCGGACAGCTTCTGCTAAAGCTTCTGGTGGTGAAAAAGTAGTAGCTCTTAATAACCTTTTTAAAGCATTAAGCTCTGGACTAATAACTGACTTAGCTCCAAGTAACGTTCTTAAAGTCTTATCGAACTCCTCATTCAGTCTATTGCATAACTGTGCTCGTACTTCAGCTAAATCACCCATTTCTCAATCTCCTTCAGTCTCGATCTCCAGTTGGGTTTGCTGTTTTTGCAGCACTAGCTGGACCAGCACCAGACTGTATCGAAGTAGACGTTCCATGAATTCGAACCGAACCTCCAGCTAGTTCGTTTAGTGTTGATGCTGACTGAATATTTAGGTCTCGAATCGAATTTACTTCAATTCCATTGCCACCCTGTATGTACAATTTATCGCCAGCTACTAAATGTAAATTTTCACCAGCCTGTATTATTATGTCCGAAGCGTTTTTTATCTGTACTTTTGAGTTTACAAACAAGTGGATCTCTCGATTTTGTATGTCCAATTTTATAAAGTCTCCAGTATGCGTTCGAACTAAGATCTTCTCTTTACCGTCTCGTTCGTCCAAGAGTATCGTAGTCTGGTTTCCATCGATGGTGTAAACCGAGTCTGTGTCACCAGATGGTGGGTTTTTCAAGAGTCTCTTCTTTCCAGTTATTTCTATTCTGGCGTCGTCAGGGTCGTCTGAAACTACAATGCATCTTCCGTCGTGAGACTTAAAGATTGTCCACTTGTTTTGGTAGTTTGATCCAAGCTGGTTCTCTGGAAGAGTAGGAGCGTTCTCTAAATCGAGTGCCCCAAAATAGTAGGGTCGATTGGGATTTCCGTTCTCGAAAAAAATCCACATCCAACTTCCTTTGGGCGGTATGTAGCATGTGCCAGAAAAATGGCCGTCTTCTCCTTCCATATTTCTACCACCAACTGGATTGTTTGCAGGTCTAGCCCAAATACCTTTTTCTTCAGGGACTTCTGGCATCAAGTCGGGGATCCATACCATAACGCGACCCTTCTTTTCTGGATCTTTATTATCGACGACTTTCGCACGGTACATCCCAAAGAAAGATTCTGGCATTAGTTTTCTCCTACTTGAAGATCAGCTTCGAAGCTTCTAAAATCTTCGCAAATTCACTCTTATTATATTTTGTAGCAAGAAAAGTAGGAACAATTGTTGTGCCAGTAACGGTACAAGTAAGACATACTGAAATAAATCTAGAGAGATCTTCAAGTGCTGGAAGGAAGTCAGATGTCAATATTTTGAGGACTCTGCTGGCAAACGTATAGCGAGTTATACCTGGCATGACAGTCTTGGATAGGGATTCAACAAAACCATCTATCTCATTAAACTGTAGAGAATCGAGGTCGGATAATGTAGTATAATCGAACGAAGAAACTACGCTAGCCTTCTTAAATGCTTCTACACCACTCACTCCAAAGAACGCGGACAATACATAACAAGTTAACAAGAAGTGCAACTTCGGGATTTCTCTAACATAAACACCGAGAAACCCAAACTCTTTGCCGAATAATCTTATAAAAACACTTAACAGGAAAGTAGAGATTGATGGAAAGAAAGATAAAGGAAGTTTTGTCTTACCGCTAACGAGGCTCTTTAAAGCTATTGCATAAACCAAACATGCATAAAGGTTTCTTGGATCAGGTTTCGTTGGAAGTATATCGTCTACACCAAAGTACGAAATGTTTAAAATCATAGAATTCGTAGGAATGTTATACGTCACTGGTAGCAAGTAGTCCATCTTCACTACCGATAGCTTTGGAGACGAACTAGAAATTTCCTTGTAGACTCTTCTTTTCGCAAAATGGTCTATACGATCTTGTATCATCGTGAGGACACTAGAAACTTTCTTTACACCACCCTTAACTTCGAGCGAAGAAAGCTCTTTTTCAGACAGGCTAAAAACGTTTGGAACACCTTTCAGTAAAGAAAATGTTTCTTTTACTACCACACAACTCCCTCCAGTTCAGTGAAACTCTTCGGTGGAAACCTGTCTTGTAAAGTTTCCATAATAGCTGAAAAAGATGGAATTATTACAGTATCTAGAATAAAGTCTTCGTAACAGAAAACTCCGTTTACGTACATAAGAACTGGAGCTAGAATAACTGTTCCGTACTCATCGAACGAGAGATAGTCAGGTCTCATAGAGTACTTCATGTTAAACGGCTCTTCCCTGGAGTTCTTCAGTAAGAAGAAAAAGTGCTTGTCAAGTGTCCATAAAGAAGGGCTAGAAAAAGTGAAGAGGCCGTTTGCTGTCCTGTATCGCTCACAGAAGTTATCTAAGTCAAATGGCTGGTTCGCTTGTTGACGGGCTTCTTGATCAATAGTTATCATGCTATAACTCTAACTCCTTATATTGTGGCTTCTCTAAACTTAAATCCAGGATAGTTGTCTTTAGACCACTCGACAATTTGCTCACGAGGCATTGTTTTGAGAGAGACAGAAAGCTTTTCGTTAATCTCCTCTAAATCACTCGTGTCTAAGTACTGACCGTACTGCTCGAGAAAAGCTCTATAGTTACCGTGCACAAGCTCTACTGGCAATGACAAATATCCATTCGTAATTTTTTCATGTATCGTAGTAACTAAGCAAGAATATCCAACCCAGTTCTTATAGTGAACTTCTATAACTTCCAAACAAATGTCGAAAGTAGAAAAAGACTGCTCAGAAGCAACTTTCTTGTTTATAATAGCTTTGACAATTTGGAATAAAGTTGGAATATGGTGATGGATCTGTACTTCCACTTCACCAACTGTCTCGTGAGTTACATCGCATGCGTTCTGCTGCAAGACATCTCTAATATAGTCTTTCCACTGTTTGTACTCTAAACTAGACCGAACTAGCTTCTCACAATTTCTAGCAAATCTCGTATATTCGGTTTCATTTTCGAACGAAGACACTCTGAGAGACAAACTAAAAGGATAATCTTTGGAAGAAAGTTTAAGCTTCTCTTCGTCACACTCTATTTCTACAAGCTTTTGCAAGTCCTCTATCACTGCGGGGTCCTCTCTTACAGCAACTCAATGTAATGCTGTATTCTAGAGCTCACTACAGCTTCAGAAACAGCTTTCGAAGTTACACTACCAAGAGACGTCGACAACTTAAAGAACGGACTAGCAGCTGCTTTCACATCTTCTAACTTCCTAAAAACTTCGTGTTGCTCTTTTCCAAGACTACTATAGATAAAGCCGTAGGGAACAGACGAACAAAGACCGTCGAACTCTTTCATGCAGAAGATAGCTCTTTTCTCTACTTCGTCAGTAATAACAAGAGAACTCCATCCCAACTTGAAAAGCTTCTTTACCCCGACAGTGCTTCTAAAGAAATCTTCTTCCGACAAGTCTAAGTAGTTTATAACCACAAATATTTCGTCTGTATGCTTCGAAAGACCATAAAGAATGTCTCTTCTCGGGTCACCAACGACAGTGGTCTTAGCTATAAAGGGAATATGAAATGTTTTTGCAATTTTGGCTAAAGTTCTTACAGTCCCCCTTCCAAGAGCTACTGCTGCTTTTGACAAACCATAGCGAACTCTATCGTTTAAAAGCATCTTTGCTAAATTTTGGTCTGACTTAACTGGAAATGGAATAACCTTTACTCCCACCACTTGAGGTCCATGGTGAGCAGTCGTTACCATAATCCACGTTGGTTCCACAGAAATACTTGCTTCTAGCTTTGGTGTAGAAACTCTTACTTCACCAGCACCACCAGGCGGTTCTACACTTACGTTTATTCGAGCCTTACGTCGTGTAATAGGAGGTGGCATATCTACCTTCGCTTTTGGAGCTTCCTGCTCTTCTACTCTAGCATATCTACCAAGCAAAGAAGTTGGTACAAGAGAACCAGCGGTCGTTACAGCAGTCAACACTTTATTTAGATGAGAAACTTGCTTAGCGATTTCGTCCATTTTGTAAATGATTACATACTTTTCGAGCACCTTACATATTCCTGGCAAAATAGAGTTCGAAACAGTGCTTGACGCAAGCGCTGGATAAACAACAATCATGTCTAGTCCTCCACTCTCAAATCAAGAAAACAGGCTTAGACTCTGTCTCTTGCTTTGCTGGTTTCTGTTGGCAATGCTGCTTATATTCGCAAAAAAAGCATTGGTCTTCACTAAACCCAATTGGGTCTGGCACGACCTTCTTTTCAAGACATTGTAAAAACTTGGGAGCTCTTTCTAAAAACGAGATTGCCAAACTATCGTTAGTCGGACAGTCAAAAGAGACAATTTTACGCAAGTTGTCTCTCATTACATATATTACAGTAATTGTATTTATTCTACTACCGTACTCGCTATTCAAGATGTAGGCGTAGATGACTCCTTGGTGGTAGTGGGATTCTACAAGACCAGAAAACTTTTCTTCATCCAGAGTCTTTATTTCATACAAGAAGTTTTCTTTACACGCGTCTACCCTACCTCTAACTTTATACCGTTCACTAGTAATTCTCTTCTCGACTTCTGAAAAATCGTATATCTCTTGTATGTAAGTATGAATTTTTCTCGACACTTCATTTATTAAGTCTAAGTACGCGAAACTAAAGAGAGAAGTAAAGTCTACTGCATAACCCATTCTGTAGAAGTAGTTCTTCCGCATACACGAAAGAAGTTCACCTACGGACACATAAGGACGCACATAGCTTTGAGACTTCTTGTAGCCAGCTATTAACCTGTCTCTCATTAAAGTTTCAAGTTTCTGAACGTCAAAACCAGTAGATTTGGCAGAAGTCTCAATTTTCGTAGTTTCAGCTGGAAGCTTTCCTGTTGTACTAACCTTTTTGCTAGATTGAACCTGCTTTAGCTCTATCTGTTCCAGATAGTCTAGAACTTTCGTGTATATGCTTTTTTCGATACTCACTTCGCACTTTCTTTTTGTGGAAAGAGTTTACTTCTCTTCCAGAATACTTAGAGCTGACTCTACTAAATTATCTCTCAAGATTTTGTAAGCGTCTTCTATAATTTTGCCTTCCCAAGTCGACAATTTCTTTACAGACTTGCACTCGGGAATGCATCTTCCTACGATCAAGTTATCTACTGCAAGAGAGAACGCTTTCTGTCTAATTTTCTCTTGTACTACCTTCTCAAGATCCACTTTCTTCCCTTTTTCCGCTGTTTCTATGGTCTCTCGAACCATAGCCTTTACATCTTGTTTCCCCTTCTCTGTAACAACCAGTTTCTTGCTGTTCTCTCTAGCTATCTTAGCACTAGCTTTCGCCATCTCCAAAAGCTTCTTTGTAGAAACTTTCTCAGCAATCGGTTTAGGAGAGTGTCTGAGCAATCTCAACATTTCTATTACAACCGAAAGCAAAGCCCCTTTTACGGAGATGTACTCTTCCACAAAAATCGGGCAACAAGTCTCTACTTTAGCTACAGGCTTGCCAAAGAAAGTATAGTCTAGAGCATAGAACGTTTCAAGAATCCTGATTTTAGACTCTTTGGGCAACATTTTTAATACCTCCGTCTTTTACGTCTCGTTTACGAGCAAACTGAGAGTTCTCGTCTTCTAAAACTTCTATCACTAAACGCCTTGGGTCTGAAGTAAATTGAGTGTTTTTAATCGCAGAGACAAGAACTCTAAGAGCGTGAATGATTCTACCTTTTTTCCCTATAATTTTTCCTGTATCGCTTTTTTCACTTTTAATCTGCACAATTACCGACTTAGTAGAAGTAGTAGTTGAGACTTTTACTTCTTCTGGCTTTTCTACTAGTCGTTTTACGATTGATTCAACAAACTGACTAAGATACTCGACCATAGCCATACTCGTTCTTCTCCTTTCTAGAAAAAAACAAGATAAACGAAGTTTTCACTTCCAGTTCGTTTATTTGTTCTGGAGAAAAACGAGAACGAGTCTCACAATAAATAAAAGAGAGAGCGTACGTTACTCTTGAATTCTATAGTGCGTCCTTACGAAGCTGGACTCTTGTCTAGTATCTCAGCCTTAATAGCTTCTGCCGTTACTTTGTCAAACTCTTGCTTAAATTCTTGATCTGAATTATAGAGTGAAAGTACTTCTTTTGCTCTAAACTTTTTCTGTGGCATTGACACTAAATGACACCAACCGCCCGGAGTCTCGATTCTTTTCGTATTTATTAGAAAGTTATAGTTTGTCCAAAAGTTAGAAAACCCAGTAACGAAATTACCGACTAATTCTACTTCTATATTCGGTGGAAACAGCTTATTTTTTACGCACTTCGCTTTAACTAAGATCCCGTCAAAGCCGAACTTCTCTTTGGGCAAAGCACTCTTTATATTCATTTCTAACAAATGAAAAGCATTAAACTTAAGAGTAGTACCGCCAGGCATGTCTTTCCCAGTAGACATAAACTTTAGTTCTTTCGCAGGAGCAAAAGGACCAATTTGTAAGACGTCTCGCAACTGATTTACTACAATAAGACAAATATTGTATAGAGAAGCTTTTGCAACGTACTTAGGTATAAGAATCGACAAGACTTTAGCTTTATAACCGATTACAGAATTTATATCTTCTACTTCTCTTTCTTTCTCAGTTAGAGTATTAGCTACAGAATCCCACACTACTACTGACGGCACTTCTATTAAGTTCTTACTCTCTTTAAATAAACACAAACTCTCTAAAAACTTAAACACTTTCTCTAAAGTCAGATCAGTATAAGGCTTCAGCTTCGGATAGAGAACACCTAAGTTAGCCATTCTTTCAGTAGTAGTAGCTTCTTCTGAGTCTAAAAAAGCAGTTAGTATATTGCCCTGGAACTTCTTTTGAGCAGCTGCTAGAGTCTGAATTGCAAGCATACTTTTTCCGGAGCCAGGAGCACCCGTAACTACTCCAAGAGTTCCTATAGCGAACCCACCACCCATTACAGCATCTAAAAGATCAATACCAGTACTGAGAGTCTGCTTTACTCCTTCGTCTGGTGTAATCGATGCTTTTGTCTTAAGAAAAGAACTGAACTCTAAGTATAGTTCTTTCGTTTTAGAATCTAGAGTACTGAGAATATCAGACTCAGAAGCACTTTCCAACTCTTTATCTGTAGGAAGATCTTTCTTAGTAGTAACTTTCTTTTTAGGCTGTGTCTTTACAGCTTCTTCTACTTCACTTTCTAAAACGGTATCTTCTTGTACTACGTTTTCTTCCATAAACTCCTCCACAAAATTAGTTTTTTTCTCATAAGTAGCTTCGTGCACCTTCTACTTGTGAAGCGGCTTCTAAACTCTTTGCTAGTCTCCTAATGTCGCTATCCATCTCACCGGCCTCTTGAGCAAACTTTCTCCTCATCTCCGTCTCGTCTTTCAAGCTCTTAATGACTTCTTTCCTGATTTCTAGTATTGCAGTGAAAATACCAGTCGCAGCTTTTACCTTCTCTTCGAAAAAGCGAACGTATCTGTTGTCTAATGAGTCAGGAAATAATCTTTCGATTTTGTTCTTAACCTTCTCCAACTCGTCTATCATTGCTTTCAGAGCTTCTCTCTGCTCCGCAAATTCCCTCATTAATTGCTCAAACTTTTCTTCGAAAGAGTCCATAATGTTTCTCCTCACTCACAAGAAGAGCCTTTCGCTTCTAGAGCACAAATACCAGCTATTGGAGGAGTCTCTAAAACTACCTCCATCTTTCCGGTTAAGTCGTACTTGTTTCTTGTTCGTCCTTCTTCTATGGTTCCGTCCTCAGAAACGAAGGAACAAGTAAAAGTATTCTTCCTGTCTTTCCTAGCACCCCAACAATCTTTCCAGTACATACAAATATCTGTAAAAGGGCAAACTTCATTAGGTTTTAACGTAATCATTATAGCTTACTCCTTTCTCAGCCACAACTCGAATCTTGATCTTCGCGAAAAGAAGTCAACACTAAAAAAGGTGGCTCAGATTTTTCGAGAAAAGACTTACCAAAAAGATTCGCAAGACTTTTGTCCTCTCTCATTACATTATTGAAAAGTTTAGACCTCAGTTGCTCACCATCCAACTGAAGATTACATTTCTCCACACCGCCTTTCTCCTTACTTCGTTTGCGTTTCGATACTACCACTCTTTTTGCTCTGCTTCTTAAAGTTAAAGCAGTCACAAGTTATTCCTCCTGTAATAGCTCAAAAACATATTTCGAAGTTAAGCTAGTCCATTGCGTTAAGTACAACTGCTCCCCAAATCGAAGTATGTAGTCTTTTAAGTCCTTAGAAATCATCTCTTTTATCTTTTCGTACGTCTTCTCTGAGTACTTCTCATAACGAAGAAGTTTAGCAATTGCTCTCGCAAGCTTTTCTTCTTGTTCTGCAGATAGAATAACAAGTCCTCCATTTTCAGTCTCTACAACCACTTCATGAATCTCCTTTTTGGGGACAGTTACAGTCCGCATCCTGCTCGGACATACTACCACTAATCTCCATAGCCTTACCAACTACATAGTTCACTGTTTCGGCATAATCTAGTCTTCTCAAGACTTGACCGCGACGACTTCCATCTACATAAACAGTAACTCCCTTTAAGTCATGTATATATTCGAGAAGCAAATAATCGAGCTTTTCGGCAGTAGTTCCAGCAGGAAGATTTATCGTCTTCGAAACAGCTCCATCCACGTACCTCTGTGTGACAGCCTGTATCTCGAAGTGTGCTTCTGGCTCCAAGTCTGAAGTATCTACAAACCAGTCTGGAACATCTTCTCCCGTTAAAATCATTTTCTGTAGTAAAGGATGCACATAAATTCGTTCACCAACTCTGTCTGTCCTAACGAAAGCTTTTGAGAAAAGCGGCTCTATACCACTCGTAACCTCTGGCAAAAGACTTACTGTTCCAGTTGGTGCAACAGCTAAAAGAGTAACATTTCGTATTCCAAACTTCTTTATGTCTAACCGCAGTTGTGCTGGCAGTTTCCTGACGAAAGAAGCATTTCCATAAAGAACAGCATCAAACTTCGGAAACGCTCCTTTTTCTGCTGCAATTTCGACACTAGCTTGGTAAGCACAATCTCTAATGAATCTCATTAGCTTTTCTACTTCTGCTACAGCTCGTGAAGATCCGTAACGAACTTGTTTTGCAAAGAGATACTCAGCAAGACCCATAACTCCGATTCCAATGCGTCTCGAGTTATGAGCTTTTATACTGTTTTCTGGTAGAACATAATTGTTGCATTCTATAACGTCATCTAAAAAACGAACGGCTAACTTTATCACTTTTTCTAGCTTGTTCCAGTTCGTATTAACATTTCCCGTAATAAAATTTGGAAGGACAAGTGATCCTAAGTCGCACACACCATAACCTTCCAACGGAGTTTCACCACATGGGTTTGTCGAAAGGATTGGGTCATAGTAATAAGAATTGTTCTTCGAAAGATTAGTCCAATTTAAAAGACCCGGTTCTGCACACCTGACCATATTAGTCACTATCTTTTCCCAGATGTGTCTAGCCGGAATTCGCTCATACTCTTTTTGCTTAAACTTTAGAACCCACTCACCGTTAGAAGCTACTTTCGTAAGAAAATCTTCATTAACAGCAACAGAAATATTAAAGTGACTTAACTTGCCTTCTACAAGCTTCGCATCAATAAACTTGAGAACTTCTGGATGAGAAACATCAACACAAGCTAAAGCAGCCGCACGCCTTTGTCCTCCACTTTCGATCGTTTTAGAAACTTCATTAGCAGCTTCTATAAAACTAACCATTCCAGAAGAATAGCCACCCTTCTTTAAGATTGGGTCTCCCTGAGGTCTTAGAGGAGAAAAATTACAACCTACACCCCCACCCTCACTCCACAATATTAAAGCTTCTTTTAAAAATTGACCGATCTCTTCAATACTGTCCCCAATTGGTAGAACGTAGCAGTTAAATAAAGATCCTCTCTGTCTTCCAGCATTTCTCAAAATTCTTCCACCCGGCATAAAGTCCATGTTGTAGATCATCTCAAAAAACTGCTCACTAAAAGATGCTCTGTCTTTTTCTACTGAAGCTATCGCAGAAGAAACTCTTTTGCAACAAGCTTCCCAATCTTCTCCATTATGGAAGTACCTTGCACTAGCTACTGCTAAAGCATTCTCAGAAAGAGTCACTTTCTTACTCATCTCTTCTAACACCCTCCTAACACCATTTCGTAATCAAACTCCAATAATATAGCTAGGTTCTACTTAGGTGTTAGATGCATCTAACACCTTCTAACACCGATTCTAACACATCAAGAAGTCTACTGTTTCGAAACTTTACCTTTAAAAAGAATGTACGAACGTTCAGAAGTTCTCCTTAGCACTGACAAACTAACTAAATGATAAATTCCTTTTACTTTTTTCCCTTTAAAGTCGACTATAATGTGTGGGGTCGTATACTTAATAACTTCACACGGGCCAGAATCCCACTCAGTTAGCTCACCAGCACCGTATTCTCCTTCTGGTATAGTACCCAAAAACAAAGCTTCTTCCTCAGTATGGTCGTGAGTTCTCATAGCAAGAACTCGAACTCCTGGTCCAAGTGGAATTCCTTTTCTAACAGCGAACGAAGCCCACAGTTTAGAGCCAGGAATTCGAAACCTCAAGTCGTAGTGAGGACCAGCTCTTTTAGCTAAATGCTGGACTACGATAAACCTTGTTTTCTTGTTCATTTAAACTCCTCCAATGCCATCCTCGCTAGGACGTATGCGTCTGCCAAGTTGCTATCGCAGAACTCAACACCAAACTTCTTGTAAACATTGAGTAAAACTAGGTCTTTCTTACAGTTTCCTTTTCCAGTCATAAACTTTTTTAAAGACGATGGTGAAATGACTTTAAAAGTGAAGCCTTTCTGCTTTAGGTGGGTTCTGAGGTAGTAGTGAAGCCCAGCTAGCTCCATTAAAGAGTTACCCTGACTTCCGAAACTTAACCCTTCAATAAAAATTCTGTCTTCTCGGCGCAAGCTAGACAGTATTTTGTTCGTGATGTAAGAAATGCGGTCTTCTATGAGTTGTTTACTGTTCGTAGAAATAATTTCTTGATGTACTACTCCTCCGTTAGAATCTAACACTAAAAACCCAGTGGCAGTCAAAGACAAATCAATCCCTACGAATTGCATAAAATCAACCAATATCTATAAGGACGTTCAATAGAGGTCCAGCTTGAAGTTTTTCGAGAACTTCTCTTTTCTTCTCTTTTCCCTCTTCAAGAATATCGCCATCTAAGGGAATCTCACCAAAGGGCGTTCTCAAATTTCCACCAGCATATCTCTTACGAGCTCTTCCTATGACTATCATTATGTCAGCGAGAGCCAAATCAAGAAAATAGTGTTCTAAATCAGACCTAACTTTACTAAAGTCTGGCGGATGCACTCTTTCATACTCGATAGCGAAAAAGTCAGTCGATGTAGGTGAAGAGGAAATTCTGAGAATATTAGGCGGCTTAAATTCGAACGTTCGGTCGTAAGAAGAAAACTGTTTAACCCACATAGAAACTTCTACTGAAAGTACCCAGCTAGCTAGTTCGCCTAAACTTAAGGGGCCTAGAGGTGGGTGCCCATGAAGTAGATAGTCTCCTTGGGGGAAGTAAACATTAGAAACACCAAGAATTTCTAGTCCTTGTTCATCGACAATGTAGTATTCGTTAGATCGTCCTGGAACTTTATTTGACTCTATATTCGGATTGTAGCCAATAGTCACTACGTCCGGAAAATACTGAGAAAATTCTCTTAAACTGTACGTCTTTACGTAGTCTAAGATCTCTTCATCAGTCTTTTCAATAAATTGAAAAGGAAATCCAATATTAGTTTTTATATAGTTTAAGACTCGGTTTGCGTTAAGCATTTTCTTTTACTCCAAAGTATATGATGTCGAGTGAGTCTTCCTCTAAGTAAACTTTAGCTAAAGATAAAGCCTTCTTTAAAGAAGATGCAGGTGCTACTTCGGAACTTTCGCAGATTTGCTTAATGTAGTTCTTTCTGTTTAGCATTTCAGTAGAGGAAGGAGAGTCTAAAGCTCGTGACAGGAGCTCGAAGCTTATTAACTTCATGTTCCTAGAAACTAGGCCTTGAGTAAGCTCGCTCTCTACGACAGAACGCATATATTTGTTCTCTGAAGAAAGCAAATTTGAGTTGAAAATTGGTTCTTCTGCCTCAATTTTACTATAGAGTGAGTCTGCACACACAACAGCCGCAGCAATTTCCGGCAAGAGTTGCTCCAGTCGCTTTGCTCCTATACCAGAAACTCCTTTTATATTATCGCCAGAATCACCAACAATTGACATAGCAAGAGGGAAAAGTTCGTCAGAAACTGACGTACGAGAACGTAAGAACGTAGACAGTACTTCACCCTTCTTGACGAGTCTCTTTGTACGACCCGACTTTAAATAGACGTAAACGTTATCTTCTAATGCACACTGTAACATATCGTGATCATTAGAATATACAATATTAGCTACATTTGGTCCGGTCTGTACAATCCCATTGCGAACAAGATAGTATGGAACGAAGTCTGCTTCAAGATTGCGCAAGTGGAGAACTTTCGTATTTGGAAGCTTATTTCCAACCGCTTCTATCATCTCGAGATTCTTATGGAAAACGTCGAAAAAAACTTCTCTCTTTTCCGAATCAAGACCAAACAAGTCATCTATACGTCTACTAGATTTATAGTCTGGACACAAGTTCAGATGGTAGTACGATTTACCAGTTTCGAAGAAAAAGTAAACAAAAAGCTTAATATTTCTCTTTATAGAAAAAAGCTTATGGAAAGAAAGAAATGATATAATAGAAGAAAAAATAGAAGTATCTGTTGTCTTAGCTCTTAAAGTAGACTCTACTATGCTCTTTACAGTATCTTCCATATACAAACTCTGCAGAGCATTCTTTAAGTCTACAAAAACATTCAGCGTTTCGTAGGACCCTCCACCATAAGAAAGAACCTCATCTAAAATAGCGTATGTGGGGTAATAAGACAAAATCGAGCTCGGTTGCACTTTTTTCTCCTTTGCCTAACCAGTCTTTGTCTGGTCCTCTTCAATACCAAGAGCTTTCCAGTCAGTAGACCCAGAACGATTCCCTTCAGTCCAACCCATTTGACAATAGTGAGCAATCTTAAACCAGTCGTACTGCTTTCCTCTACCATTCCACAATCTTAAAGCATACTTTAGTATGTTCCAGACACAAACTCTTGGCTCAGTTATACTTATCAAGTCAAACTTATTTTTACTACTATACTTAGGAACTGTAAACTTCGAAATGTAGTCATGTACTTCTTTGGCGAAGTCATCCCACTCTTTTACTCGATCTGGCAATTTGTCAACCTTTTCTGGACTCATACTCCAATCTCCTTTTCTCCAGACTGTAGACAACACTCACTATGCCCGGGCGGAAGAATTTCGGAACGGCTCTTCTGAGAAAAGTAATCGACTATCGCTTTCATAGCGTCAGCAGCTGCTAAAATATCTCCAACCCTAGCTCGGTTAGTGAGATTATGCAAACCACCAGTAACTGGTATATCTACTTCTAGACAAGAAAAACCCTTTTCTCTATATAGCCATGCTTCACTTTCGCTTCCACGCTCTCTTAAAACGTAATGTCTAGCAAAACTTTTGAGAGCTCTTTTTATGTGCACCGGATCTACGTTAGAAAAGTTCTCTACTGTAAAATTAATACTCTTCCATCTAGGAGCTCTCTCAATACAATCTACAACAACTAAAAACGTAGTTTCGGGTGAAAAGTGAGCCGCAACCCATCTAGCTCCACCCATTCCATCTTCTTCGGAATGAGTAAACTGAATGTTAATTTCAGGAAACTTTATGAGTTGTGCACACGCTAAAACTCCACTAACGTTATCGCACGAACCAGTCTGTATTCCATCTTTCACTTCACTAAAAGGATCTTTAAATACTGTATCAAGATGGCAAGAGATTACTACTTGCATAAGAAACCTCCTTCACGCTCTCAAAAATTTCAGAAACCTGCTGCCAAGTCTGGACAATACGAATATTGCTGCAAAACACTTTAGAGTTATACGGTCTATCGAATAACAAGACTAGAGGAACGTAAGTAGCAACATCTAGAGCAACTTCTGCAACATCTTCAATAAATAAGTCCAGTTCGAGATCTCTTGCGGCTATCCCCTTAGACGCAGTAAAAACAATTTCGTAAGGAACGTCTAAAAATTTGTCTATCACTTTATATGTGCTTTCCCTCGACTTAATATCTCTACTTGTAATAAAGATAATGGGTCTACCAGTTTCTTCGAAGTACTTTCTAAAGAAGTGAACTGCTCCTGGGAAAGCGGAAATTCTGTCTAAATCTTGCACTGATTTATCTACACACTCTTCTACAATACTTTTAGGAAGATTTACAACTCGCTCAATATAGTACGTCCTCAAAGTTGAGAAGTCAATGCTCACTCCGTACTGACTTAAGTAGTAGTTCATAGCTTCTCTCAAATCAACGAACGTTCCATCTATGTCGGAGCCAAGTCTCACTAGCTATTCCTCTTCTTTAAAGGGAGACCTCGAATAAATAATTGCCGGTATGTCTCCTACACTCGTTACAAACTTATTCATGCAGATTGTTTTCTCTACTCTATAAATCTCCAAAGTAATGCTTTCGTCATACTCTATAATAAACGGAAACACAACTAAGCTAGTAGACCCTTTTACTGGTTTATTCGTTACCGCAGGCGCACTAAGTTCTGCATCACCATCTCTACTTTGCGAATTCAACTGAAGAGTAGCTTCTTCACCCAAAAAATTGACTTTAACTGTGCTAACATTATACTGTTGCGAACTAACTCTTATTATCTTAGACAACATTGGCGTAATCTGAAATGTCACTAGTATGTCATCTTGAGACAAGACAAAGAGTTTGCTAAGCTCTTCCTCTGGAATGAATTTATTGTCTAGAAGACTAGGGTCTGGCATAATCCGCCGGAAAATGACAATACCTTTTTTGCCGACAAAGATTTCTCTCTCGGTTATCTTGACTTCTATGTCAGACATAGCTTCAGGTAGAACTTCTAACATTGGGCAAACGTTCTTTAGAGCGGATATTAAGACTGTCTTATTACCAAATACACTAGTTAAGTCAAACTCAAAAATGCAAGACCTATCGTTCGATCTCTGTCTAACAATCCCGTCTACCACACACATGTCATTACAGTATTCTTTCAAAACTCCAGCAACCTTCAAGAAACTCACAAAAGAGTCACCGCTTAATGTTAAACTTTCCATCAATTCTCCTCCTTAGCTCTTTTTCGTTCTAATCATTATTAAGTACACGAACTGGTTCGCTTGCCTAGTAATTACTCTATCGACTGAATCAAGTGCTTCTTCAACCATTTCGAGGATGTTTATACTTCTTTCACTTACGTGCTTACCACGCTGTGGGTCTGACGGATCGTCGTGGGAAATCCTCACTGGCAACGAAAACACTAAGAGTAAAGCTGGCTTATCTTCGTAAGTCGTTCTAAAAATACAGAAGTCAGCTCCGAGAAGTCTGTATAGTTTGTCACTCTCAGCCGCTTTACAGAGCAAGTTGTAGCAATCTACATCTTCTATACTTCCTGTAAAATCTGGCCCTTCTTTAACTGCTTTTCTAGCTAAACTCAGTAGCTTCTCAGCTTGCTCTAAGAACCTTTTGGCCATACTTTTAATCCTCCAACCCCACAAACGTACGGAACTATGCTAATTTGTCCAAAATCTTTACCAATCTTATTGTAGTAAACTTCCATAGTGTCAATGAAATGCTTACTCTTTTCTACCACTTGCATGTATTCTTGCGGTAGAACATCTTTATGCGAAAGTATAGTGACATGCCACTTAAAAATCTGTTCGTAAAAAGTGATACTTTTCAAGACACTTGTAAACGACTTAGAAAGACATGCAACATACAGTTTGCTTTTGTCTTTAAGCTTAAGTCTATCTAAGTTATGTTCAAGTAGTATATCGAATAGTCCTTCGGAAATAACCACTCTCCTACTAGAATACGACCCGCCAGGGATCTTATAGTAGTCGAGAAAAGGGTTCTCTCTCAACTGGATTTTATAGTATCTAAAGTCAGACGATTGGTCTATATTTCTCAAAACTAGCATAGTCTTATGCTCAGTGAGGAATCCGACGAAGTTAGAATGCAAGTAGTCTCTTATCCTATCCAGAGACGGATCCACGATTTTGTTCATGTTAATAAAAGCATTTACATCGAACACTAACCCCTTTATATTCTTCAAGTCAGAAACACTGTCAAGACTCAAACGCCGCTGCACATAAGAGGCTTTAGCTTTAAAGTCGAACTCTCTCAAGTCTGGAAGATAAACTTCACTCCTTATGTCAGGTCTAAGTGACATTTCCTTAGACAAGTGCTTTTCGTCGACAAAGCTTTCTGACAAATCTTTTCCTTCGAGAAACTTTAGTAACTTTGCTAGAACTCCCTTCTCTTCGCAGTGGAAGCAATGGAAAATTGGAGCCTCAGAAGAGATATACAAGTGGTAGTGACTCTTGTTAACTTTAAGCTCGCACCAGGGGCATCTAACTACAATGTTCTTCTGAGTTACTTTAACTGGCGAAAGTTTAGATTCTAGATAGCTCAAGAACTCCTTCTTGTAAATCAAGAGACTAACTCCTACTTTCGTAAGCTTTTATACTCTTGCAAAGATTTGACTACTTCAAACACTAAGGCAGCAAAATGCATTGACGGAACTAGACAGTCACCATGAGAATTTGCGTACTTATTTACCAATACTTTCACTAATGCTGGAACGTCCTGTCTGTAAAAAAGTGAAGTGTAAATTGACCTAAAGTCTAAGCTCTCTTGGCTAGACGCAAGAAGGTCAATTATAGAAGAAACAGATGAGTTTACTTTGTCATTTTCTCCCCTGACAGTAAGCTCCACAACTTCCAAAAACAAGCTGCTAAGAGTTTTCTCTGCTTGCTGGACTAAATCTTTATCTATTCGCAATTTCTTCGTTGCTGAGCATTTTTGGAGAGAATTAACAACTTTTCTTATGTCTGGATAGAAAGTTTCTATAATGTAGAGTAAGTCTTTTTCGTCAAATTCAACTCCTTCTTGAGTCAGGATCTTCTTACAGTACTCTACTACATACTCTACAGAAACTTGCTTAAAAGAATAAGAAGTGCAACGACTCTGGACTGGATCTGGAATCTTAGACAAGTAGTTACAAGTGAAGATAAATCTTCCATGACTAGAATACTTTTCTATAACCGCTCTTAAAGAATGAGAAGACGCTTCCGTTAGATAGTCGGCTTCGTCAATAAAAACAATCCTGTAAGGATCAGCTAAAGGAGGGACTTTTAAGAACGGCTCAATGACGTCTTGCACAAAAGAGATGCCACGAGTTTCTTTAGCAGAACCATTTATCTCGAGGAGATTCTCTTCTGTATTTTGCATAATTCCTTCTCTTGAAACTATAATTCTAGCAAGTGTAGTCTTACCTGAGCCCGGTGGACCGTAAAAAAGCAAGTTTGGTATCGATTTCTTTGAAATAAACCCTTCGAAATCTTTCCTGTAGCTATCTGGAAGGACCAACTCTGCTACAGTTTTTGGTCTGTACTTTTCAGTCCATAAGCTATTCACTACTTCTACCAAATGAAACCTCCTATTTCTCTAGCAAGTATATGGTTCTGAAAAAAGTAGAACTGCATTTTCTGCTTGCTCTCTGGTAAACTTTTCTAAAAAGTAACTCTCGACATTCTCTCTAAACTTTTTCTCAGCATCTTCGCCACAAAGAATATTATTATTTTCATCTCTAAAGAAGACTTTGCCTATAGCTAAGTTCTCTGGACCAAAAGCTTTAGAAAAAAGAAGTGTAACGACAGCTGCTACATCTGGTGCAGTATCTACGCAAAATGCTATGCTGACGGTAGGATCGCTTACATGGATTATTAGAGACTTTGTGCAAATCAAGCAACCAGAGCCAGTCTCAGTTTGACTCAAGACTCTGATTTCGTTGTCTCTCAAAATTTTAAGGACTTTTTCTAAAAGAGTCACAACGCTCTTACCTCTCCTCTTGTTTTTACTTCATCTTTTTGTTCACCACTACCAATTTCAGTTCTCCGTAGTTCGACCATTTCTCGCCCTGTTTGCAAAGCGGAAATTAAGTCGTCAAGATGTTGTACTTCAGTCAGTAAAAAAGAGGACTCTAACTCAAGCTCCCCAGTGAAAAGAATCTTGAAGCAAGCGACTAATCTTTGCCAAATAACTTTAAGTCTTTCCCTGAGAGAAGAAGGAAACCCTTCATTAACGACTGTTAACGAGAGCTTCTTGTGGAATTCTATCTCTACACCTGTATTCTCTTCGAACGATACTAAAATCCTCACATCGTGGTCAGGGTGCAAGCACGCACAAGCAGCTCTAAACAATAAAAAATCTTTAAACTCGGATTCTAGCATAACCTTATTCGACAATCTAGACATTTAGCTCTCCTCTTTGTAGTTCTCGAGAAACTTAGTGATCTCTACAGTAAGACCAGCTAAAAGCTTCTCAAACTTCTTTATATTTTTCTTGCTACACTGCGAAATTAAAATAGACTTGATACTCCTCAAGAATGGGTCGAAATCTATATCTTGTTTGGAAGTCTCTCCTTCTTTAACTTCTTTAGCCATAGGACACTTGCCAGTTACTGGTGGATGGATAAATCCACACTGAGGACAAACCACAGTAGACATACTTCACACCTCCAATAAAAAAGAATACAAGAAAAAAAGCTCGCTAAATGCGAGCTCTTTCGAAAAAACCTTAAAGTCTTCTAGTCCCATTTTTCATGAAGGGCTCTTCAGATGGAGAGTTTGGGCACCATGGATTTCTGCAGAATGTCCTGTCGTTAAATCCAACAGACAAAGGAAGTCTGCAAGCTGGACATAACCGTTCGTCCCACTCAGTCGAAATCCTGATCTTTTTGTTCTCGTAAACTACTTTTCCTTCTTCTGTAGTCATTTCTTTCTCCTTTTCATTTTTTTTGTTTGTTTCTCTAATATGCTAAAAGCTAGATTGAGCTTTCAATTGTTTCTCTATTTTTCTGACTTTTCTGACATAACTTATACTCTTTTCAGTTTTAGAATCACCAAAGCCAGCGTACCTTCTCAAGTACGACTCTGGATATTTCTGGATTAGTTCCTTTAGTATTTTACATCCAAAATTGATATTTAAACGAATATTATGTGGATCTTTTAACTTCCACGTAGGCTGGTGGATCTGCATAATACCTACAGTAGTTTTTCTCTTGTTCGTAGCTCTAGGATTAAATTTGGATTCGACAAATGCTAGAGCCGTCACAAGAAAGGGATCTAAGTCGTATTCTAAAGAACTCTCAACAATAAATGTTGAGTAGATTAAAGACTCTTCTTCGCCAACTGAAGTATTACTAGACTTAATTGCATGTGCTATTCTATTTACAAGCAATAGAGTATTTTCTTCGAAATTCGACAAAACACCAATCGCTTCATTAAAATGACGAAGCGAAACCTCTGCATTGCAAGTTTGGCAAAGTGAGACAAATGAGACTACCAAAACTGAGATTGCTACAATAAGCACTTTCTTTGTCATATTTTTTTAATCTCCTCTTGAGTGACTTGAAACAATTGTAATGAAACGCTGGAGAGCTTTGTCTTGAGAGATAGTTAAAAGTGATTGTCTTTGTCTTTTTAAAATGTTTTTCTGGTGGCAAAAAACTCTGTGTCAACAGAGTTTTGCCGCCTATATATTTTATTTTTATTTTTACTTTTATCTTTTATTTATATATATAGCTGCACTAAAAAATTCTTGAGTCGGTTTTCAATAATTTCAACTAGTTACAACAATGCAAATTCTTTCAAAAAGTGCAAAAAGTCCAGTTTCCTTTCGCTTTACGACAAAATTGACATACTCTCTATAATGCAAAAGACATACACTCTATAAAACAAAAAACATACTCTTCAAGAGTGATTTTACATACGCTACAAAAAAACCGCCATGCCTAATCCATTTTTTCTCTTTTCATTTCGCATAGAAAATTTTCTACAAGAGAGTAGAGACTAAATCTGGAAACTGGACTTACTCTAAGAAAAAGTAGATTCTACTCAATCTTGAACTCACTCTTCATCTCAAACTCTTCTTCGTGTGCATACTCACCTTGGTCTTCTTCTTGTATTTTTCTTATGTCTTGTAGTTCTTCGAGAAAATCTCGTTTCTCGAAAGAAAAGATTAAACCCTTCTTTGGGGTGTATATTTCTTTAGGATCTTCTATAAACTTCTCATCAGCCAACTCTTGTAGTACTTTCCTAACTATATGTTTAACTTCAGGATCACCTGGTCTAAAAACAAAGCGGTTCGTTATGTCTCGTAAGTCTACCAAAACAGTTCTACCTGTTTGATTGTTTAGTACTAGAATTCTGAAGAATAACTGAGCTTCTGGTGAGAGAGTATAGAATCTATAGGGAAGAATATTGACAAAACCAGATAGACAGTTTCTGTAGAAAAAGAACGATAACCACGAGTTTGAGTCTATAATATAGACTCTCGATCTGACCTTTCCAT
>Ga0078972_1000104_pt3 | contig 91917 bp, 83 predicted proteins | sample YelNatPaOPGAMG01_FD_67568 | JGI IMG/M metagenome (GOLD analysis project Ga0078972, IMG submission 67568) | Hot spring thermophilic microbial communities from Obsidian Pool, Yellowstone National Park, USA - OP-RAMG-01 (SPADES assembly) (version 2) | ecosystem: Environmental > Aquatic > Thermal... | reverse complement strand
AGATCGGGTGGCAGTTGTTTAGTTAAAATATAAGCGTCAGGCGTTTCTGTAATTACAAAACCCAACTCCCTAGGACTGCGACCGGTAAACAAAGAACGGAAAGGAAAATAGATATTAGGTAATGAGTTTTGGGGGCTAGTAATGTAATCTCCCATCTGAGCGTATGCTTGATCTTCATTGGTCCACTTGTAATCTGGTCCAATCGTGGGCAAATTTTGGGCTAAAGTAACCATTTCTCTAGCCGGCTGATATTCGTAAACACTGATTTTGCCAAACTGACAAACCAATTTAATTTTCCCTGAAGCGGCAAATAACTGTTTTAGTTCTTCAAAATAAACTGCGGGGCGAGACGAAGGATTAATAATATTTTCATCCAGCAAGAGATAACGCACTTGATATTTAGCCAAAATTGATTCCAGCAAAGCTAAATTTTTAGCGTAAACCGCGTAAGAAATTTCCCAATAGTATTGTTCGTTATAAGGAGACCAGCGATCAAACTCGCGATCTAAAAAAGGCCCGGGCAAGCCAAACCACCAAAAACCCGCTCCCTCGTAACCCCAATCATAATAATTCCAGCCCCAAAAAAGCGTCACTGGAAAAGCGGCCACCCTTTCTTTTTTATCGGCAAACCACTTTTGAACGGCAAAATATTCCGCCGGAAAGTTAACTTTCATCTCGGCATTAATAAAGTTGCCTTTAAAAGCGGGCCAAACACTATAAATAATGGCCCCGCTTAAAACTGCCGCCGTCAAAATTGACCAAAACCGCCCCTTAATTTTACTTAGCCAAAAATCAAAGCTGAGAGCCAAAAAAGAAGCGTAAGCAAATGAAAACAGAAAAGAAAATTTAGTAAAGGCAAAACGCAAACCTTCTTTAAAAAGCGGCACTTTGTCTTGCAATATCGACTGAATTTCTTTCACTCCCGGCAAACTGCCGCCAATAAAAAAGAAAGCTAAACCAAAAACCGGCAAAAGAGCCATTCCGGGCTCAAATCGCTCTGCCAAAGCAATGATAATTCCCGCCAAGGCCAAAATAGCCCAAAAAATCTCTAATCCCTTCACTAAAGGCAGATTTAAATGTCTTCGCCATTCTCTGAATAAAGGCACAAAAGCTTTTTCCTTCTGACTGTACTTTCCCCAATCAAAAAGATAATTTTTCATTAAAATCATGTCAGAAAAATTGCCAAATTTTTGGCTGGTTAAAAGAGCTTTTGAAGAAAATTGCATGCTGATTTTGGAATTGGGCACAATTGGACCGCTAGTTAAAACAAAATATAAATTAGGCAACAACCAAAAACTATTTATGACTAAAGTTAAAATCAAGAGCAAAAAAGCAGATTGGAGTTTTCGCTTCAATCCTCCAAGTGTTAGAACAAAAGCGGCCAAACCTAAAAAATAAGCATAAAAAAGTGTTGGCGTATGAGCTTGAGAAGTTGAAAACAATGTAAATATAGAAAAAATAATTAAATCTTTTCGATGCTTATTTTGTATAAATTTGAGAGCAAAGAAAAAAAGCCATGGCAAAGCGGCAAAATGGGTGGCAAACATTTCCAGAGGCAAATAATATTGCTGAAGCGTAACTAAATTTAAAAGATAAAAAAGACTGCCCACCTCTGCCGCTAAAGGTTTTTTAAAAATAAATTTGAGAAAAAAGTACATGCCTAAAGTTCCTACTAGCCAAGTAAGAAAAAAATAAGCGTAACGCAAAACTGAGGCCGGTAAAACCAGAGAAAGCGGCCAGTAAAGAAGCATTCGCGGCAGTTCGGCCGCGTGAGCTTGTGTTGCCAGAGCCCCTAATCCCTGATGTTCCTGCCAAACACCAAAAAAAATTCTTTTAAAATAGAGGGAAAAATTAAATTCCGGATGAAGAGTATCCCAACCCGAAAGCCAGGTGCCGGGTTTATAGTTTGCAAAAGAAAGAGCCAAAGAAACCCCGACTAAAAAAATCGGCAGAAAAAAAGACCAATTGTTTTTTATTTTTGGCAGTTTCTTTTTCATTAATCATGATAATATTTTTTATTTTTTATGAGAAGCGCGGGGCAGCAGGTTTTTTTCGTCCGAAGACGAAATTGGCCTGCCGCCCATGCGCATTCCCAAGGGATAGATCAACCAACTGCGTTGTTGGATTCGAGAAGATGCCAATCCGTCAGGTAGCCAGCCTGAACCAAGTACACCTGACCCAAATGGCTACCAACATCGAAGAAAACGATCTTGACTCGAGAACAGCCCGTAGCCCCGCAGTTTGAAAAGCTTTTGGTTGTACTCGCCTCCAACTGCTGAACGAACCATCCCATACTCACACGAGCACCCGTTGGCATCTCGGACCAGATCGTGTGACCGGGGACAAAGTCACTTACGACCGCCGTCTCGTTGAGGTCTGAATCGACAATGTTATCGTCGATTCGTCCCCTGACAACCACAAGATAGTTCAGCCCCTTCTCGCCCTTGAGGGTCAAGGTCACCCCGTCAAGAGTGATTTTGCCCTCTCCCAGACTGAAATATGTGAATCCCCCTTCGGGAATATTTACGTAATAGGGCGCGTCTATCTGGCCGCGGGTAAAAGTAGCAGTATCGTCGAGGGTGACACCTGGCTCTCCGATCAACCACTTAGAAGCATCATTGACATACTTATCAACCTCGACTGGTGACAGGAAAAGCTCGCCTGTCATTTCAAAGTTGATGACCTTCATGGTTGCCGTCGTGCGCGTGCCGTCAACACTAGCCGCCCCGGCGACTTTGCCAGGTTGTGGTGTAGTTGCTGGCGTTCCGGAAAGCTGGGCCGAAAGCCTAGCCACCTCTGTGGAAAGAACCTCCACTTGGGAAAGGGTTGGCGTCGGCCCTAGCGTTGTGGTCGGACCAAGCGTTGGCGGCAGCGGTGTGACCGTTTGCGCTGTCGGCGTTAGTCCTTGCGCCTGCGCCGCGTTGTCCACCGTAAAGGCAGACTGGATGGCGGAGCACCCCGATAGGCTAACCGCCAACAGCACCAGAAACAGAATCCGTTTCATTCTCCTTGCTCCTTATACAGCGCGGCTTCCCTTGCTCGGCGGCCAAACCAAGAGGCCACCGAAACGAGGGTAAGAACCAGCCCAGAGACGAACAATATCCACACCCAGGGCTGAAAGTGAACCATCTGCAGCGCTCGGGCGAAGACTGTCCAGAGACCGGGAACCAGGAAAACCAGCGAGCTGATCAGCATCAGAACCCCCCACACCAAAGCAATGGTGGGGAAGTTGCGCCGCTCAGCCAGCCAGACTGCCCAGCGATCGGGCAAAATCAGGTTCTGCACGATCAGCCAGGCAAGCATTCCCTCCACGAACAAGGCAACCGCTGTCATTTTACACCTCCGGTGTGAACAGACGCCTTGGGCGTCCACGGATACCAACCGATTTTATGTCATCACCCGTTTTCGGGTGTAACTTTCCCTTGGGAATTTCAAGGTGCTCTGAAAATTCAAACAACTCTCTTGCTTGTTCAAAGAGAGAAGTGAATTGTCAGTGCTTCTGATTTCTTTTTGAAACCAGAGATAAAGGACTGCCCTTATCTCTAATTTCAAAATCTAAGGCTTACGGTTTAAGCGCACCAGAAGCAAGCCAATAAAAGCTCCCAGAAGGGAAAAAGCGGAAACATAAAGTAAAGTCAAAGAACCGGTTTTAGGCAAAGTGGAAACACCTAAAACTTTGCCTCGACCAGAAACACAAATTTTAACGGTATCTTCATAATGATGATCTGCCCAAGCTTCAGCGCGGTTAATTACATCGCAGTCAAGGCCGTTATCGGTCGGAGCGGACTTAACCAAAAGCTCCACTTGTTTCCAATCGCTTTGACCTGGTTCTAAATTATAAAAGTTATAACTCACACCTCTTACACGATCACCGGTAAATTGCAGAGTTGCCCCTTCAGAGACTCGGTCAAAAACCAAGTATTTATCAGGAAAAGTATCAATAACCGTAATTTTGTCAAATTTATGATTACTGATATTTGTTACTTTAAAGCGATAAATCACTCGATCATTAAGAGTAAAACGAAAACCATCAGGAGAAACATCAGCTAAATTATCTTCAAAGCGTTGATTGACTGGATCCCAAACCTTCTTATCCAAAATTATTTCATCAGTTTCTGTGCATTTTTCTTCGCCGCCGTACTGTGTTTCGCAACGCACCAAAGCTAAAGCCGGTTTGGCACTTATAAGCATCGCGGCCGCCAAAAGAAAGAAAATTTTAACCTGTCCTTTCATTGCGATTTGAATTATAGGGCTATCCTCTAGTTTTGTCAAATTTCTTTTGCTTGATTTTATATTTGAATAATAGCATAATATCGGCCATTACTAAAGGATTGAATATGGAAATTATTCTTTACGATTGCCATTGGAACGAAAAGAAAACCACCCCTCAATTGCCGCCACTGCCGCCGAAGCGGTTTTACCAACCGCTGGGATGGGGATTAATGGCCATTTCTCTAGCTGTTTTTCTCCTTACTGCCGGGCCAATTTTAGTGACCGAAATTCTTTATCGGCTGGAGAAAAAAAGCGAAGTCCAATCACAAGCCATCGTGCCTGCTATCATTTCACCAGAACCAGCTAATGCAGAAAAAGAAGCCGCCAGCTGGGGTGTTTCCGCTAATTTTTCCATCGTCATTCCTAAGATTCAGGCTAAAGCTGAAATTATTGCGAATGTAAACGCCGGCAAGGAAACTGAATATCGTGAGGCGCTTAAAAGTGGTGTCGCTCATGCCGCCGGCACCAGCTTTCCGGGCCAAGGCGGAACTATTTACCTCTTTGCTCATTCTACCGACTCACCGGTTAATATCTCCCGTTACAACGCTGTTTTCTATTTAATCAAAGAGCTAGAAGCCGGCGACCAGATAATCGTTTTCTACAGCGGACAAAAATTTATTTATCAAGTAACAGAGAAATTGATTACCTCAGCCAGCGACACTGCCTGGCTAACCCAAAGCAGTCCAGAAGAAAAACTGATTCTGCAAACCTGCTGGCCACCAGGCACGAGTCAAAAAAGACTTTTGATTATTTGCCAACCGGTTTTTGACCACCAATAAGATTGCTATAAGCCCGAGTCCAGCCTTCTCCTTGCATCAGGGCTTCAACCATCTCTTTGTATGATTGCCGAGGAATTTGATTCTCCCAAACTTCAAAAGCTCCCGTATTGAAATCCAAAGCGAGAAGCGTTGCTTTAGAACAGCCTTCGGCTCCGCAATTTCCTCCTCCCGCATGAACGGCGGCCACTTTCTGCATGAACCACTCTTCAGAAATGAAAGCCAAATTAGTCTCATTCCGACTTTGAAACATCTCTACTAAAAAATGCCCTGGAGCATATTCAGTTGCCTCTACGGTTTGATTTAAATCACTGTCTGGCTGACCATCGGGGTATTTGCCCCTAACAGCCAAAATGTAAGTGTTGCCGGTTTCTTTGGCGGCTTTTAAAGTTATCTCGCCAATTTTGATCGTCATTTCTCCACCAGTAAACACATTAAATCCGCCTTCCGGCAAATTCTGAAAAAGCGGCGGCGCAAATCGGGCAACTTCCTGAGTTACTGAACTGAAAGGCTGAATACTGCCTTCCGCTTCATACATAGCCTCCCAGCCCGCAGCATTGACACCATAAGGGCTTTTTTGGCCTTGATAACCAAAATCCGGCCCAACTAAAAGGCCGCCGGGCTCAGCAAAAATAAAACTCCCTACACCACTTCGATTCAGAAAGGCACCTTGGGCAATATCAACCCGACTTCGCTCCACGGCTGAATTCAACCCCTCAACCGTAATGGAGCCAATTTCTATCGGGGCTACTTCTCCTCCTGAAGAATTCGTAAAAACTAAGGTCTCATCTTTTGCACTATCTAAAGACAAACTGTTCGCGGCTTGTGCTTCCTTTCCACCGAGCAATTCCGAAATTGACGGGGCAAAATTGCCGCCCACAAAACTCGCCCCCGCCACGACCAAACCCGCTCCAATTAATCTTCCCCAATTTTGTTTTCTTTCACTGGACATTTTTTTCTCCTTTTAAATTAACTATTAATAATAATTTTTAAGATTCTTTTTTTTAATCGAACCAACAGCCAGCCGCTAAAAACCAGCAATAAGGAAAAACTAGTTAAATAAACAGCAGCAGCGCCGGTTTTAGGCAGAATTTTAACTTCAATCATTTTTTTCTGACCAACACAAAGGCGGCTAGTATCCCGTAAGTGATAATCCGCATTCTCGGCCGTCACAACATTTTCCACCTCACAATCAAAACCGCTGGCAGGAATTGAATCCACAATCGCCTCAACTTGCCGCTCCTCCGTTTGGCCAGGTTCTAATTTGGCAATTTCAAAATTTAAATCACCTCGGTCATATTTCAATCGAACCGGCAAACTGTCTTGCACTCGAAGATTTTCAATAGTTTTATTACTTTCATTTTTAACTTTAATCCGGAAAATAACTCTTTTTCCTAAAGAAAAGCGAAATCCTTCCGGACTAACATCAACCAAATTATCTTCAAAGCGCTGATTGACCGGATCCCAAATTTTTTTGTCCAAAATCAGCTCATTTACCTCTCGACAACTTTCCCCGCCGCCATATTGAGTCTCACAAAGAATGGCCGCTCGGCAAGAATGAACTAAAACAAAGCTTGCCAACAAAAAAAAGAAAACTGACCAAAAGGGTTTTTCCCGCAAAAAATGACCATTGGTTAAATTTCGCCAGCCTTTAGCTAAACCCCGTTGATGGTCAGTTTTAATTTGACTAATCAAAAACTGCCGGTTTATTTTCGCCAGCCACCGACTTGGTAAAAAAGCTAGGGCAAAACATTGGAAAATTTGCTTCAGCAAAACAAGAGTACTTGGCCGATAATGGTGTTTTTCAATGGCCCTTAAGCGGACAGTCAAAATCTCTCTGAAACTCTCTTTGGTTTCCCGATTTGGCAGGGAATAATAAATTAAAGACTGATCTAAATTAGCTAGTTCACCAAACCGAGCCAGCCAAAAAACCAACTCGTGCCGATAGCTTTCCAAAGACTGCCGGCGATGACATATCAAAAACCGTTGAGGCAAAAGCGCGCGATTAATCATAATGCTATTCATATTAAGAGCCTTAAAGCTAAAAAGGCGGCGATAAATGGTCAACGGATCTGTTGGGTAATTAATAGTTCCAAAAATTTCATTTTCTTTGTCCATGACGAAACATTGACCACCTACCAAAACTGTCTGCGGGTGAGAAAGTAAAAAGTCAACTTGTTTTTTAAGCCGATCTACTAAAGAGATATCCGCAGGATCTGCCAGAGCAATCAATTCTCCTTGAGCTAATTTCAAAGCGGCGTACAAAGCCTTGCCAGGACTGCTTTTTTTAATCTCCAAAATTTTAATCCGGCTATCGGAAAGAGCAAATTCAGCCATTTTTTCCAAAGTCGCATCGCAGGAATCACTATCTACAATTAGAATCTCCAGATTTTCATAAGTCTGATGAATTAAACTTTCCAGTGCCAAGCTGACTTTGGCAGCTGAATTCTGAGTAACCATGATTACCGAAACTAACGGCTGTTCGGACTTGATTTTTTTGGTCATATTTGTGTAAGAAAAGCGTAAAAATAAAATGCTTTAAGGCCATAGTCTAAAGAGGAGTAATTAACAAAAAGTAAAGAAAGAGTAAGAACTTCGTAAGAATGTTTAAACGATCTTACTGATCTTCAAAAAGAATTAAGCCTAAACCAATAATCCCGATTAAAAAAGTAATCAGCCAAAGACGAGAATTATCCATACTCGAATGCTAGTTTGCTCAGCCTTAATCGTCAAGCAAATTCTCTCTCTTTTGCTTGAAGTCTACTCTCAAAATCGATAATTTACCTCCATGGAAATTATTCTTTATGAGAGTCATTCAGCCATTAAAACTCACCAGCCGCTCTTTCGACCCCCAAAAATAAGTTTTTTCTTGCATTTAGCAGGCACTGCCATCATGGCCGTCGCTTTTTCAAATCTAGTGATTATTTTTGGGCCGCCTTTAATCAAAGAGGCAATTTATCGCTTTAAAAACCTTCAGTCCGCCCCCTATCAACCCCTCAACCAGTCCGTTATTAAAACAGTAACCACGCCAGATCAAATTGCTCAAGAAGCGACCGGTTATGGGGTGAGGACAGATTTTGCCCTAGTGATTCCTAAAATTGCCGCCGCCGCCAATATTCTTCCCAATGTCAATCCTGCAGATGAAAAAAGCTATCGTAAGGCGCTTAAAAATGGTGTCGCTCATGCCGCCGGCACCAGCTTTCCGGGCCAAGGCGGAACTATTTACCTTTTTGCTCACTCCACTAACTCACCCGCCAATATTGCCCGATATAATGCCGTTTTTTATTTACTAAAGGAATTAAGAAAAAACGATGAAATTATAATTTTTTATGCCGGTCAGAAATATATTTATCAAGTTACTGACTATTTTATCACCGCGGCGGAAGATACTCAGTGGCTAACAAAACAAGCCACAAGCGAAACACTGATTTTGCAAACTTGCTGGCCGCCCGGCACAAGTCAAAAAAGACTCTTAGTAATAGCTAAAAGACTTAATTAGTTTTAAAAAATTTTGGGGAGGGAAAGTTTTGTTTCTGTGTTACTCTCCCTCCCTTCTGCGCTCTAGGGAGACACATTTTCTACGCGAACTAGAAAAGGTCCCAAATTGGAGGATTCGTCAGGCAAAATCACCGCTAGCGGCGTTCTTTCCTCTTCTTCTTGACAGTTAACAACTAAGAACTGTAGTTGTTTTTGCATCTCCTCATCTGACATTATTGGTCGAAAGGCCGTAACCAAAGAGTTTCTAATCACTCCTCGAAAAGTAACCGCCTTTCCTGGCCGAAGAGCAAAGCAAATCGTAATCAGCCGAAGTTGGCCGCTATTTTCTTCCCAACTTCCCCAAAATCGCCCAAACAGAACTTTCTCCCCAGGCGGACAGCTAACTTTAATCGTTTCTATTTCTGTCTGCTCAGTAACAACTGGTGTTTCCGTAATTTTTGGCGGCGGGAAAATCCCCAGCGGCGGCCAATCACCGTTGGGTTGGCGCGGAATTGGCGTGGGCAAACCCGAAGGCGGGGTCGGCGTATAAGTAGGATAAGGTGTTGGCGGTAAAACTGGTGAAGCCAAAACCAGCGGCGCGCTGAGTGTTAATTTTTCTATCGGCTGAGTACAAAGCACTAAAATTGGCGGCGGCTGAATAAAAAAATGGTAGAGCAACCAGCCCAAAAATGAAAGTGAGGCAACGCTGATGAAGATGATGATCCAGAGCGGCGAGTGCGTAAACTGCTGCCAAGCGCTGCGCATTGACTTTAACCTCCATTTCAAAGAGCTAATTAAAGCCTAAATGAAAGTGATTTTAAAAAGATAAGATCAGAGTAATAACTCCATCAAAATATGATACAATTTATTTGTGGAAGAGTTGCCTTTTTCGTTAATTGAAATCAAACTCCCCAAATCAAGCGAAAAAACACCAGAAGCGGCCGCTCAGCTTTTTGCCGCTTTTTTTTCTTTGCCTCGCAAACCGCTTTTTTCTTTTAAACCGCCGACCTGTATTTCTTTTGAAATCGCCTGTGTGGAGCAAACTATTCATTTTCTCGTTGTTTGCCCTAAAAGTCTAAAAGGATATGTCGAAAGTCAAATCTCTGCTCAATATCCGGAAAGCATTCTAACCGATGTTCCTAAAGATTATTTGGGCGCTTATTTACAAAGCTTTACCCCATCCGCAGCTCAACTAGTTTTGGCCAACCCCTTTTATTTACCTCTTAGAACCTATCGGGATTTAAAAGAAGCAGATTTAATTTCTTCTGTTTTGGGCGCCATGTCCAAGGCCAACCCGGAAGATTTTATGACTGTCCAAATTCTTATTTCTCAAGCCGGACATTGGCAGAGTTTCGCTCAGGAAATTATTAATAAAGGTATTCCCTCCCAAACTGAAGGCAAAAGTCTACCTCATCCTCAAGCTAAAAATATTGCCAAAAAAATCGAAAGCGGCGGCTTTTGGACAGCCATTCGACTGATAACTAATTCCCCCGCCAGTCTGCACCATTTAGCCAACGCTTTTTCCGCTTATCAAAGCGAGGTTAATTATCTAAAACTAAAAGAACCTCCTTTTTTCCGACGAAAGACTTTTTTGAACGCTTGTATTGCTCGCTCTTTTGAACAAGTTCCGGCCAATCAGGTGCTTAATCTTAATGAATTAGCTTCACTTTGGCACCCGCCAAGTCAATTGCTTTCAGGCATCAAAAATATCAGCTGGACCATGGAGGCCATGTCTGAACCGCCAGCTAACCTACCAACAGCGATTGATGTTGATGAAGCCGACAAAAAGGAAATTAATTTTTTCGGCCGGACAGAATTTAAAAATAAAATTGCCACTTTTGGGATTAAGAAAAAAGACCGCCGGCGGCATGTGTATATTATCGGAAAAAGCGGCACCGGCAAGTCTACTCTGATTGCTAATATGGCAATTAACGATTTGCGCAATAAAGAGGGATTAGCTGTTATTGATCCTCATGGAGATTTAACAGAAATTTTACTGGATTATATTCCCTCCTTTAGAATTAACGACACTTGTTATTTAGATCCGAGCGATACCGAACACCCTTTTCATCTCAATCCTCTGGAAATCAAAAATCCCGCCCATAAAGAGCTGGTAGCTTCAAATATTGTGGCTATTTTTTACAAACTTTATTCCTATTCCTGGGGACCGCGCTTAGAACATATTCTGCGCAATACTATTTTGACACTATTGGAAACTCCTCAGCCAACTCTGCTTCAGGTCATTGATATTTTAACTAATAAAAATTTCCGAAAGAAAACTGTTGAGAAACTACCTGATCCGGTTTTAAAAAATTTTTGGTTGAACGAATTTGAAAAAATGGATCCGCGCACTCAGGCAGAGGCGATTTCTCCGATTTTGAACAAAGTTGGTCAATTTACTTCTTCACCTACTATTCGGCAGATAATTGGCACCTATCATTCCACAATTAATCTGGAAGAAATTATGAATAAAGGTCAAGTTTTGCTGGTTAATCTTTCTCAAGGAAAAATTGGTGAAGATAACGCGGCGCTTTTGGGAGCAATGATTATTACTCAAATACAGCTAGCGGCCATGAACCGAATTAATGTGACCGAAGAAGAAAGAAAAGACTTTTATCTCTATGTGGATGAGTTTCAAAATTTTGCCACTAGTGCTTTTGTCAAGATTCTCTCCGAGGCTCGCAAATATCGGCTTTGTCTTACTTTAGCCAATCAATACATTGGCCAGTTAGGCGAAGATCTACAAAAAGGTATTTTTGGCAATGCTGGAACATTGATTTCTTTTGTCATTGGAGCCGTCGATGCCAAGCTTATGGCAAGCGAATTCGGCCAAATTTATAAAGAAGAAAATCTGGTCAGTTTAGGTATGTTTCAGATCGCTTTAAAGCTTTGCATAGATAATCTAACTTCCACCCCGTTTTTGGCCACAACTCTACCCCTGCCCCGTTGTAAAAACCAAAACCGACCCAAAGTTTTAAAAGTCTCGCAAGAAAAGTTCACGATAAAAAAGAAAAACTTGCCTCAAGGAGAAATCTTGGCAAAAAAATCAATTGAAAATCAGAAAGAATCGCTAACCGGCAACTAAATCCAACGACCCTTCTTGGGGCAACCTTCTTTGTTTCCTCTTCCACCAAAAGCGGCACTGCAATGATTGACTCCCCTGCCTTCACGGTAAGTAATTTCACCAAAAATCCGCGCGCGCTCCTTCTCGTTTAACGACTTTTCCCGGCCAAATTTCCAAATTTTTTCAGCAACTTCTGGCGCCACCGGTATGCTGGATCCATTTTGTTTGGCCACTCTTGTCAGCAAATTTTTTAAATTTTCATTTGGAGAATCACCCACCCTTTTTATTAATTGGCCCAAAGTTATTGAAGATTCACCATTTTCCACCATAGATACTAAAAGTAAAGCATAAAAGAAGCTTAAAAGGAAGTGAGAAAATGGTAAATTATGCTACCAAAAAAATCAAGAAGAAAAATAACTTTGTTTCCTACGATTGTAAGAAATTATATTCCCAAAATTTCTTGTTCTTTTTTCTTCCCCAGCTCGTCTATTTGTTCGATAAAATCATCCGTAATTTTTTGTAACTCTTCTTCCGCCCGGAATTTCTCATCTTCGGAAATCTCTTTCTTCTCGAAAGCGCTCCGAATATCTTTCATTTTATCCTGACGAATATTGCGCAGGGAAACTCTCGCCTCTTCCATTTTCTGCCGCAAAACTTTAACATATTCCTGGCGCCTCTCTGTCGTTAAAGCGGGAACGGCAATTCTTAAAGTGCCATTATCAATCACCGGATTTAAACCAACATTGGCGGCCAAAATCCCTTGTCTGATTTCACCAATTACCGCCTGATCCCAAGGAGTAATCAGCAAATTTTGGGCATCAGTGGCGGTAATTGTCCCCAATTCCTTAACAGTCATCCGAGCCGTTCCGCCGTAGGCGTTCACGGGAATATTTTCCACTAAAGCCGGTACTGCTCGACCAGTGCGAATGGCACCAATTTCTTTTTTGAAGTGCTCAACAGCCGCCTGCATCGAACCTTTGGTTTGGACAAAATCGATCATAACTCTATTTTATTCCCCCAGTTCGAAACGCGCAATACGACCAATCTGAATATTCTCGCGAATTTTTCCAATTAATTCATTAATAAGATCGAGAACAGTTTTTCCGGGTTCGCGAATATAGGGTTGATCCAGCAATTCCTCAACATTTTGCGGATTCATGGCCGCTACTTGCATTGCCAACTCATGAGCCAAAGCCTTAAATTCTTCATTCCGAGCGACAAAATCTGTTTCTGATAACAGTTCTACTACGCTGACAACCTTGCCGCCATGAGAATAACATTCAATGATTCCGGCCTTAAGTTCTCTTTCCTTTTTCTTTTCCGCCACCTCCATGCCTTTTTTCCGTAAGATTTCTAAAGCTTTCTGCTCATTACCCTCCGCTTCTTCCAAAGCTCTTCGGCACTCCATCACTCCCGCCCCGCAGGCTTCTCTTAATTTTTTAATTTGTTCTGTAGTAATTTTCATTTAATTTCCTCCTCGATTTCTCTCCTAAAGAGAAACTTTTATATTATTTAGCTGGCTTAGTCTTAGCCGAACTCTTTTTAGCCTCAAGAGCCTTGGCGACTGTTTTGGTTTTCGCCGCAACCGGTTTATTTTCTTTCTCTGGCGCCTCTGCCGCTGGAGAGCTCTTTTGCTTTAATCCCTCTTCAATTGCTTCGGCAATTACTCCCACTAAAAGTTGCAAACATTTGACAGCATCATCATTGGCCGGGATAAGATAATCAATAAGATCCGGATTGGCGTTCGTATCAGCAATAGCCAAAGTAGGAACACCACAACTTTTGGCTTCTTTTAATGCCGCCAAATCTTTACGTGCATCTGTAACAAAAATCGCTGCCGGAATATTTTTCAATGAAGTAATTCCGCCAAAAATTCGCTCCAGCTTCGCAAGTTCCCGATCGATTAGAAGATTTTCTTTTTTGGTTCGCGAAGAAAAGCGGCCTTCTTTTTTCCCGGCTTTAAGATCGGCTAAATAATCTAGTCTTTTTTTAATTTGGCCCCAGTTTGTAATTAAACCGCCAATCCAACGCTCAGTAATATAGGGCATATTTACTCTTTTGGCCGCTTCACGCACAATTTCTTGAGCCTGTCTTTTAGTACCAATAAAAACAATCTGACCGCCTGCCGCCGCCGTTTCTTTAGCAAAAGCGGCCGCTTTCTCCAAGCCCTCTTTAGTTTTAACTAAATCAAAAATGTGAATTCGGTCACGCGCCGCAAAAATATACGGCTTCATCTTTGGATTCCAACGTGCCGTTTGATGACCAAAATGACAACCTGCTTCCAGCAGTTCTTTAAGGGAAACTTCTTTCATCTTAAGCCCCTTTTCTCCTCCATCCGGTTGAAGCTAATCAAGGAGCTTGCCGTGCCGAGCACTGGCAAACCGGATGTGTGTAATAATAACAGTCCTTATTATACCAAAGCTTATTTCTTTCTTCAATCATTATCCATTCTTGCTCTCCCCCTAAAAGCCTTAGTCCGTTGGTTTTCCTGATTAAAAATGTTTTAAAATTTTAAGCCCGGTTTCAGGATCATATTCTTTCCGGAATTCTGAAAACAAAGGCGTTAATAAAATTTCGCCCGTACCGGAAATAACCATTTCAACTAAATGCCCGCCAATCACTTCCCCTGTCGATCGGCCCAAAGAAGCATGGGCATGAATAATCAATTCTCCTTCCGGGCCTAAAAAAACATTGCCCGTTAAAGAAATCACTTCTAGCGGCTCTTTCAGTTTAAAGCTGGTATATTTCTTTTGAGCAACCGAGTAATGAGCCAGTTCTGCTTCTTCAACTGCACCTAAACCAACAAAGAAGCCGTTCGCGACTCCTTGCTTTTGGCAAAAGTCTTTCAGCGAAGACAGGACACTTTCCCCTTTTTTCAGAACAATTAAATATTGAGAGTTGATTTTGGTCTCGTTCACTTGATTTCCTTGACTCCTGTCATTTATTCAATTTATTATATACTCATGCCAACTGAAAAAGAAAGCCTTGCTTCTCCGGAAATATGGGAAAACAAAACTATTCTTATTGTTGATGATGATGAGGGCGCTCGAGAATTAGGACGAGCAATTTTTAGAAGACAATCTGCCACCACCCGGGTTTTAACGGCCAACGATGGTGAAGAAGCCATAGAAAAATTTAAGGAAGTCACCGCTAAGGGAGGAAAAATTGATCTGGTCATAACTGATTACCACATGCCCAACAAAGATGGTCCGCAACTTATTTCTTGGCTTAGAAGTCAAGAAAATCTGCCTCAGCCATTAGTAGTTTTAGCCAGTGGTGAGCGCTTTACAGGTTTAAACGAAAGCCAACGGCAAGAAGCGGCCAAAAAATATCAAGCCGACATTGTCACGGAAAAGCCTTATTCGCCGCTTCAACTAATTCAAAAAATTATTCAAGCTTGGCAAAGTCAAAAATCCGCTGTTAATTAAAACCCGGCAACCAAAAGAAAGAGAGAAAGAGGCAAGCCGTCAACTTGCGCTTGCCTCTCTTTGGGCTAAATACCAAGACGGCAAAAAACCTCGCCGCTCAAGTAGCCCGCCAAAGTGGCCACTGTCGCGGCAATAACAATCCAAAAAATGACTCTTGCAAAAAACGGCTGACATTGAAAAAAGATTTTTGTTTTTTGCCAGAACATTTCTCCCTCCTTTGAAAATTGATTGCCGGGTTAAAAAGAGCCCTTGTAATACTAGAGGATAATTATAGCACACCTGAGTATAATCAGCCTCAAGTCAAAATGGCATCCAGAAGATTCTCGAACAAGCAAGCTACAGTCACTGGTCCCACGCCGCCCGGTACGGGCGTAAAAAAAGAAGTTTTTTCTAAAACGCGGCGATCAACATCACCCATTACACGAAATTTGCCTTCACGCAAAAGTTTAGAAATTCCTACATCAATAACCATAGCTCCCGGCTTAACCATTTCGCGCGTCACTAGTTCAGAAACACCTGTAGCCGAAACTAAAATATCCGCTCTTTGAACCGTTTCCGCTAAATTGCTAGTCGTTGAGCGGCACAAAGTAACTGTTGCCCCCAAATCGGACAAAAGAATTGCCAGCGGCTTGCCCACAATAACCGAAGCGCCAATCACACAAATATTTTTTCCTGTCAGCCAGCGGCCAGTAATTTCTCTATTCTCTGTCTCTTGCAGAGCGTAAGCCAAAATTTCCAAAACCGCCCTAACAGTTGCTGGTAAAAATCTTGGCCGGCCAATCATCACTAAACCTAAATTTTCCCCTGAAAGACAATCTATATCTTTTGAGGGAGTAATTACTTGAACAATTTCCTGTTCATTGGCCACTGGCAGTTGAACCATGATTCCTGTCACTGAAGGATCACGATTAGCTTTTCGGATAAAATCAATAATTGCTGCCGTTTGAGATCCATCAAATCGGTGAACATCATAAACAATGCCCACTTTCTCAGCAAATTTCGCTTTTAGGGAAACATACAGCTCTGTCTCTTTACTTTGATCAGCCAAAATGGAAACCAGTTTAGGCACCACTCCCCGCTGGCGAAGCTGGGCCACCTGTTCTTTTAACTTAATTTCTTTTTTCTCCGCAAAACTTTGTCCGTCAAAAATCATATTTCTATTATACCTTAATTAGGAATAAAAGAGAGTTCTTAAGTAATCAAGTAATGACTGATCAAGCCGAGGAAGGTCTATCCGCCAAACCACCTCACCCTCCTCCCGACGCAGAGAAACACCTTGATTAATGCTTAAGATTACTTGACTCAAACCACCTTTTAACAGCCATTCTCCAGTTTTATTTATCGACCATTTTTGAGCCAAGAAAGCTCGTGTGTAAATATCTCGACGCACAGCCAAAACTTCCATAGCCGCTGGTCGGTAATCAATTAACCATACTCGGCCGGTAAAAGTGTTGAGCCCACCCAAATCTAAACGAACAGAATTTCCAGGCTTAAGAGTTTCAAATTCAAGATTATGATACTTTTGAGGAGCCTGCTGAAGATAATCGATAAACCGCAAATTTTTAATAATCTTTTCTGATGCTTTGGCAAAATCGGCAGTTAAAAGCCTTTCAGTCATTTTTAGTCGTTGGAAATCGCGAACAAAGCGCGCTCACTTGAGAATGAACTTTTTTATTCTCTAGCAAAACCCCTTTAATCATTTCGCCAATTGTTTTCATTTCTTCTTCTTTCATACCTCGCGCAGTCACAGCTGGTGTTCCTAAACGCAATCCAGCCGGCCGCGAAGGCGGATTAGGATCGTTAGGAATGGCGTTTTTATTCGTAATAATCCCTTCTTCTTCCAGTTTAATCGCCGCGTCTTGACCATCTAGATTCAAATTACGCAAATCAATTAAAATTAAATGATTATCTGTACCGCCAGTTACTAAGTTAAAGCCATGATTAATCAAAGTTTGCGCCAAAACTTGGGCATTTTTGACCACTTGCTGAGCATATTCCTTAAACTCCGGCTCAGCCGCTTTTTTCAAAGCGACAGCGATTCCGGCAATTGTATGCAAATGAGGTCCACCCTGTAAACCCGGAAAAACCGCTTTATCAATTTTTTTGCCTAAATTGGAATCCTTGGCTAAACCCTTTTGGGTTACCATAATGATAGCGCCACGAGGGCCACGAAGAGTTTTATGAGTTGTTGTCGTTACTAAATGAGCATAAGGTACGGGCGAAGAATGGGCGCCGCCAGCCACCAAGCCGGCAATATGCGAAATATCCGCTAACAAGTAAGCACCCACCTCATCTGCAATTTCTGCAAATTCTTTCCAAGGCAGCCTTCGAGGAAAAGCGGTTGTCCCTACCACGATTACTTTTGGCCGGCTTGCTTGAGCTACTTGCCGAATTTCCGCGAAATTAAAAAAATTTTCAGCCTGATCATCTAAACCATATTGCACACTTTTAAAATACTTTCCAGAAAAAGAAACAGGATTGCCATGAGTTAAATGCCCACCATGAGCCAAACTTAAACCCATAAGTGTGTCACCATAAGAAAGCAGAGCAAAATAAACTGCCATGTTGGCCGGAGAACCAGAATAAGGCTGAACATTAACATAAGGTACCCCAAAAAGCGTTTGCGCTCTCTTCTGCGCCAAGATTTCAATTTCATCAACAATTTCATTACCCTGATAATATCGCCGGCCAGGATATCCTTCTGCATACTTGTGCATCAAAACTGAACCTACTGCCTCACGAACTTCCGGGTAAGTGTAGTTTTCTGAGGGAATCAGCATGAGGGTTTCCTCCTGCCGTTTTTCTTCGCGAGCAATTAAATCTAAAACTTCATCGGTCATATTATTTTTCTCTCTCTTAGTGCATTATAAACTAGTTCATGAATTTTTTCCGGCGGCATGAGCTGACCCTCTTTATCACAGCACTCTACTAAAACCCAATGCGGATATTTTTCTATTAGCTTAAAATAAACTTTCTCGACTTCTTTCTGATACTCCACATTACTTTCATTAATATCTTTTCTTTGGCCGCCAAGATAATCACGATGGCCTTTTTTCTCCAGCAATTGTTGACTGATTTTCACTGGCACATGCAAAAAAATCACGATATCTTCGCGGGGAATTTGATAAATTCGATATTCTAATTCTTCCAACCAATCTAAAAATTCATCTCTCTTTTCTTCCGTCACTCGAGCAGTCTGAAAAGCCATATTGGCGCCCGTATAGCGATTGGCCAAAACCAACGCGCCCTCTGCCAACCAGCGGCTGATTTTTTCTTTGGCTTGCCAGCGATCGCCAGCGTAAACCAAAGCCGCCAAGTGAGGATCAACTTGATCCAACCCGCCAAAGTCTCCCCTCAAAAACCGCCCCACCATCTCCCCAAAGAAAGTTTCCGAGTACTGAGGAAAATCAACCGTTTTTACTATTTTCCCTTCACTGGTTAATCTTTCTTTCAACAATTCCAACTGGACCGTTTTTCCACTGCCGTCAGTGCCTTCAATAACAATAAATCTTTCTTTATTCATCTTTTGAAAAAATCAACCGTCCAGGGAGGAGTAATTCTCATGTATTCTCCCCACTCGGGATATTTTTTATTAAAAAGCTCCCACATCTTATAGGCAATCTCGCGATAAGAAAAATGTCCTTGAGGTTTGGTTCGCAATTCCGTGATATACTGCAATTCCCAAGGCGACATTTTCATTAAAAATCTTCTCCGGGTTGCTTGAGGCAAAATATATTCGCCAACAAGAGAATATTTCTTTTCCAAAAGCTGATAGGTTTGCCAAACCTGATTCATTGTTTCCGTGTACTCCTCTATCATTCCCGCCTCGACTACTTCTTGGGGAGTATCATAGCCATAATCGCCGTTTACTTCTTTTAAAATTTGAACGCAGTTACGGTGCCGGTGCAAATCCCGAAAACCGCCAATGTCCATACAAATATCAAAAATTAAAGAAGCGCCGCCAGCCTCTCTGACAACGGCGTCATGAGGGCCACGGAACTTATAAGCTAAAGAAATGGCCTCATTTTGCAAACCCAAACCAGCTTTTTTGACTGCTTTCAAAAGCTGGCGATATGAATAAGGGGTTGTCTTATAGAATAAAGTCGTTACAAAATCAAGCTGCGAGTCAATTTCTTCAAACATCTCCACCCCGCGGTTGCCATCAGCTTCGCCTTCTATTTCTAATTTTTTAGCCAACTTTTTTATCGCGTGATAAACATTTTCGGGATATTCTTTTCTTTCCACATATTTTACTAAAGTGGGTAAAGCGATGTTTTTGCCGGCAATCGCTTTTTTTATTATTTTTTTCTCCTCTTCCGAAAGAAAATTCATTTCCTTTATTTTTACCAAAGAAAGATTAAAAGCTTGTTTCTGACAAATCGCTCTTTTTAATTCCGCCCCGATTTCTTGACATTCCAAAAGAGGAGAACTTAAAAACTTAGTAATAATTCTTTCCCAAGTTCGGCCGGAAGCAATAACCCCCATTGACTTAGGCATAGCACAAGGCAAGAGATATCGCGCTACATCAAAAGCCCGCGCTTTCATAGTTCGCTCGTAGCGATCATTGTCCATTTCCTTGGGCCGCTTGTCAGCATATTTTTGAAGATATAAAGCCGTCACTTTTTCAACTAAATGAGAATATGTTTTAACCATCTTTTTTATCGTCTTTTGATACAAATTCACCATTTCTTTATCTTCTTTAATTTCCGGAGGAATAATAAAAGCCGCTTTGGCATAATCAACATAACGGGTTGAGCGAGACTGCGCATCAATCAACTGGTCATCCAAAAGAAGATTTCTCGCTGGCACGGAAATATTTTCCAAAACAACCATAATATGAGCCAAATCAGCAATGCTGGCGTGGCCATATTCAAAATACATGGAATTATAAAATTTCTCCGCGCCGTCTTCGGTCAGCTCTAAGGCCCAATCTTGATAAGACTTATAAGTGGGAGTTCGGGAAAACTTAGCCGCCGCATAACCGCCCGGCTCAGGCATAATTCCCAAAACGGCAAAAACTTTCCTTTTCATACTCTTACTTTTAACGATTATCTCCACTGCCATGAAGTTTATTTCTTTCTTTTCTGGATTGAAGTTTTTCCAAATTTTTTTGGGCTACCTCTTCCAAAGAAACTCCTAACTCTGCGGCCAAATTAGCCAAATACCACAGCACATCACCCATCTCTTTCACAATCTCCTGTTTGGTTTCCTCATCAACTCTCCCCTCTTTGTCCCGCAAAACCTTCTTTATTTTCTCTACTACCTCTCCGGATTCTCCCGCCAATCCTAAAACAGGATAAATAAAATTGCGATTAACATTCGGATAAAAAGCGGTCTCGCGCGATTTTTTTTGATAATCGGCAAAATTCATTTCTCCTCCAAAGTTTTCAAAATTTCTTCTACCCTCTCTTGTAATTCCGTTAAGGTACCGGTATTTTCAATTAAAAAATCCGCTCTTTCCAGACAAGCTTGAATATCTCGCCCTGTTTCCCCCAATCCGCTTTTTATGTCTTTTTCATCCAACTTGATAAATTCTTCCCAAGTTAACGGTTCTCCTGACAAACCTCTTTCTTTCATTCGCTGATAGCGAATTTCCGGCGGGGCGTCAACTCCAATTAGGAAAAAACCAGGTTTAGTTTGTAAAAACTTAACTTCTCCTAAACTTCTGATTGAATCGATAACCGCCTTTTCTTTCTGACTAACTAAAGCCCATGTTCTTTCCGCCAAAACATTTGCCCCAAATTTTTCTCTTAATTCATCTCCCACTTCTTGAAGTCTTTTTCTGGTTATTTCCTCACCCCGCTGAGCAATTTCCTCTCTAATGCGATCAGAAAGTGAGGTAAAAAAGAAGCCTTTCTGACGAAGCAATTCCCCTACGGTGCCTTTACCGCCGGCAATCGGGCCAGTTAAACCGATAATTATTTTCTTTTCTGCCATTGTTCAACCTTAACTCCCGCTTCTTTTAAAAGTTGTTGAGCGAATTCATCAGGATAAGGATTTTCATAAACAATTCTTTTCACTCCGGCATTAATCAGAATTTTAGTGCAGATTGTGCAAGGCTGATGAGTAACAAAAATAGTGCTTCCCTCCGAGGAAACTCCGTAAATAGCGCATTGAATGATTGCATTTTGCTCAGCGTGAACAGCTCGGCAAAGCTCTGCCCTTGTTCCTGAAGGAATCCCCAATTGGTCTCGAAGGCAACCTATTTCCAAACAGTGATTCATACCCCGAGGCGCGCCATTATAACCCGTAGCCAAAATTCTTTTATCTTTCACTAAAACCGCCCCCACCTCGCGGCGCAAACAAGTACTCCGTGTTGCTACCAATTTGGCCAATTCCATAAAATAGTCATCCCACTCCGGGCGTTTCTTGGATAAACTATTTTCAACAGAAGAAGAGACAGAAGAGGAGAGATTTTTTTTCCTGGCCATACTAAGTAACTTTAGAGGAAAAATTTTGGCTTGTAAAGTGGCATTTTGGCCTCAAATTGACTACAGCCCATAACGGGAGAGTGAAGCGGCGCCAATACGAATTCGCGAAAATCTAAAAGGCAAACCAAGGCATTGAGGACTTCCACTGGTTGTGACAACGGCTCCCCAAAAATCACCTTCTTTAAGAACTTCTTCAATTAAAGAATTAACTGCCCCATAAGGATAAGCAAAAAATCTTATTCTTTGACCAACTTTTTCAGAAATAATATTATTGGCGGAAATAATCTGATTTCTTATTTCCTCAATTCTAAGACTGGTTAAATAAGGATGATTAAGGGTATGGTTTCCAACTGAAACTAAACCACTTTTACTCATTTCCTGAATTTGTGACCAAGTTAAATAGCGTTCTCCCCCGACAAATTGAGAAATAATAAAAACAGTCGCTTTTAAATTTTTCTCGCGCAAAATTGGATAAACATAATCATAAAAATCACGATAACCATCATCAAAAGTTAAAACTATCGGCTTGACTGGAATTTCCTTATTTTTTAATCCTTCATACATTTCTTCTAAGCTGATAACCTGATAACCTTTTTGCAAAAGATAATCCATTTGTTCTCTAAACTTTTCCGGCGGAACATTCAAATTAGTCGCGCCAATCGCTTCTGCTTGTTTGGCTTCCATAACATGATGGTACATTAGGATGGGCACACGGCGGCACGGACCATAAGTTTTTTCCCAATCAATTGAGGTGGGAGTTGGCGTAAAACTAACTGTCGGTGTCGGAAAGGGAGTGGCTGTCGGAAAAGGAGTCACGAATAATTCCGGTTCAGAAGTTGGAAAAATTGGCGAAGATGAAATTTCAGAAACAAGGCTTTCAGGTGATTTTGGCAGCAAGAGATTTACTGCTCCTAAAAGGACAATCAAAGAACAAATAAAAATAAAAATGAAGAGACTACTTTTCACTCCAGCAATTTTACATCATCAACCATACCCTCTGGCAAGCAAAAAATCAATAAGATCAAGCAGACTCCCTTAAAGCAATATTATCTGCGAATCTACAAGAATATCTAAGCAAATGGTATTTTTCAGAAACCTGCCTGATAAAACTATGCTGTACCTGAGCATTTATACCAACTTGTTGACTAAACGGCATACTAGAATCCACATGAGCCATAATTCTTTCACCAACCATACTCGCCCAAGATTTAATTTTCTTATCCAAAACAAGAATATCCCACTGAGGAGTTTTTGCTGTACGCAGCAATAAGTGTTTCCTCTCTGGAGTTACAACAAAAAGAGCCGGAGAAGCCAATATGTTCATTTCTGAAGAAAACAATACCGCAAGATCTTGAGGAGAAAAAGGTAGCTCATAAAACCCATGACTATGAATTATTAACCCGACATATTTATCCTGTCTTAAGTTTCTTGGTAAATGAGAAAAGTTAGGAGAAACATTAATGGTTCTAAAAAGCAATGGACCAAGATTACAGTACTGCCCTTCTTCAGTTACTTGGCCAACAATATCTTTTTGCTGTATCAAAACTTTCCCGCCTCTGGTTACATAAACAATTCTTGCTCTTTCTAACCCCTGCGGATCGCTGAGAGTCCGTCCCATAATTCCTTCTGCTTCTTCACCAAAAGGACCTAAATCTATTGATCTTGGTTCAAAGGAAATAGACAAAGTTGGAGAAAAAATAGCTTCTTTGATTAAATCTCTTAACAAAGGAGGTTTGGAAACTTCGCCTGTTTCCACACTACCATTATCAAGCCCCATAATTAATGGTAAGAACAACTATAAGAGAAATTCAGTCAAATTAATTACAAATCTGAAGCTGGGTTACTTTGTTGGTTTTCGCCAAGAAGCAAAATCGCATTTCGGCCAGTTGGCGCAACCATAAAAACCTTTGCCTTTTTTGGTCTTTTTGTAAACAATCTCGCCACCGCACTTAGGGCATTTGACACCTTCTATTGTTTGAACATAAGGCGCTCGCCAATCACAGTCAGGAAATCGCGAACAAGACAAAAACTTGCCAAATCGGCCCACTCGAATAACTACTGAACCCTCTTTACATTTAGGACAACTTTCTCCTGTCGCTTCGGTTTCCACTGCCACTCGCTGAGCCACTTTTTTAACTCCCTCCAGGCGTTCTTTAAACGGCTGATAAAATTCGCTTAAAACCGGAACTCTCTCTTTTCGGCCATTGGCAATTTCATCTAAACTATCTTCCATATTCGCGGTAAACTGGTAATCCATAACTGTTGGAAAGTATTCCATTAAAAAGTCATTCACCGCTACCCCTAAAGGCGTGGGCGTAAATTGCCGATTCTGCTTTTCAACATAATGACGCTCTTGAATTGTGGAAATAATTGGTGCATAGGTGCTAGGTCGACCAATTCCCAGCTCTTCCAAGGCTTTGATTAGAGAAGCTTCATTGTAACGCGGCGGCGGCTGAGTAAACTTCTGTTCGGGTTTAATTTCCAGCAGTTTAAGATCTTCACCGCGAGCAACTGCCGGTAAATTCTCTAACTTTTCCCCTTCTTCATCAGCTTCCAGGCGGCCATAGACCTTGCGCCAGCCATCAAATTTTTCTAAAACGCCGCGTGCTTCTAAATGATAAAGGTTGTGCTCTCCTTCGGCTTGAACAGTAATAACTGTCACTTCCAACACGGCAGAGTTCATTTGCGAAGCCACAAAACGCTTCCAAATTAAACTATAAAGTTTCCCCGCTTCTCCCTCAACTTCTGTTCGCGTAACTTCTGTCGGTCGAATAGCCTCATGAGCCTCTTGGGCCGATTTGCTCCGCGTGGCATAAAGCCGTGCCGATTCTGGTAGATAAGCAGAACCAAAATTGGCCTGAATATACTCCCGAGCTTGGGTTAAGGCTTCAACTGAAAGATTGGTAGAATCAGTCCGGTGATAAGTGATTAATCCTTCTTCATAAAGACCTTGAGCAATATTCATGGTCTTTTTTGATGACCAGCCCAGCTGGCTGGCCGCTGTTTGTTGTAAAGTAGAAGTTGTAAATGGTGGGGCGGGATTTCTTTTGGTTTCCTTTTTCTCAATTTCGGCCACTTCGTAACTAGCTTTTTGTAATTCAGCCACGATTTCTTCTGCTTGAGATTGGCGGCCAATTTCCACCTTCTGGCCATTTTTTCTTACCAGTTTAGCTAAAAAAGAAGCCTCACTATCGGCTTTTTGCAGCCAAGCATTAATTTCCCAATATTCAATTGGAACAAATTTTTCGATCTCACGCTCTCGATCAACAATCAGCCTTACTGCCACTGACTGAACTCTCCCGGCCGACAAACCGCGGCGCACTTTTTGCCACAAGAGCGGTGAAAGCTTGTAGCCTACCAACCGATCTAAAACCCGTCTAGCCACTTGAGCTTCGACTAAATTCAGATTAATCTCGCCCGGCTGTTTTAAGGCGGCTTCTATCGCTGGTTTGGTGATTTCATGAAAGGTAATTCTCGATAATTTGGCACTTTTAGCTTTAGCCTTTGAGCCAGCGTTTATTAAGTAATTCACATGATAAGCAATCGCTTCTCCCTCACGGTCAGGATCGGTTGCCAGATAAATCTTCTCTGCTCCCTCAGCCGCTTTTTTTAATTGAGTCACAATTTCCTTTTTTTTGCTCGACAAAACATATTCCGGCTCAAAAGTTTCTTCGTTTACTCCAAGTTTCTTTTCTGGTAAATCTCGAACATGGCCCATGGTCGCCTCAACCTGATAATTTTCGCCTAAAAAACGGCGCAAGGTTTTGGCCTTAGTGGGTGACTCAACAATAACTAAGTTCTTCATAATTCTTTCATTTTGACACTATCTTGATAAGACTTGCAACCATTAATTTAACTTTATTTCCTCTAAAATATCCTCGATATTATAAACCAGCTTTGCTCCTTTTTTAATCAGCATCGCGGTTCCCGCTGATAAAGGCGAGGTCACCGGCCCGGGCACAGCGAAAACATCTCGCCCCTGTTCGGCCGCAAATCCAGCCGTAATCATCGTTCCCGAACCCTCTGCCGCTTCCGTAACCAACACTCCTCGACTAAGGCCGGAAATTAATCGATCTCTAATGGCAAAGTTGGCTCGTTTAATTTTGGCCCTCAGAGGATATTCAGAAATTAAAGCTCCGCTGGCCGCAATTTTTTCCGCTAGCGGCCAATGTTCAGACGGATAAACAGTTTCCAAACTTGTGCCGCAAACGGCAATCGTTTTCCCGCCCGCAGCCAAGGCTGTTTCATGAGCCACCCGATCCACTCCGCGCGCCAATCCTGAAACAATCACAAAACCTCTTTTTACCAGCGCCCGAGTGAATTTTTCCGTCACTTCCCGCCCATAAGCAGTCATGGTTCGAGTGCCAACAATAGCGATAGCTTTTAGAGAAAAGATTTGACCAATCAAACCAATTTGGTCTGTCTTTACATATAAAACAAAGGGCGGTCCAGTGATTTCTTTAAGCATTACTGGGTAATTTTCTTCCTCGCTGGTAATAACTGTTATTTTTAATCGTTTTAATCGAAGAAAATACGAATCAAAATTAAATTTTTTTCGAAAAGTCACCAAAAAATCAATCAATTCGGGCCGCAAGCCAGTGGCGACCAACTGACGGCGGCTGGCCCAAAAAGCCGCTTGAGCCGAACCGAAATATGAGCGCAAAAGCGCAAAGCGCTGAGGCCCAATGCCTTCACAGCAAGAAAATCCAACCCAATATTTCTTCTCTTCAAAATCCATAATAATAGTATGGCAAATGGTTATAATAAATACAATCTTGACTGAAGCAGTAAAAATTATCAGCATAATTGAGGCCGAGGAGAATTATTCCTGTTCCTTGAAGAATTCCTTCAGTATTTCTTTAGCCACTGGAGCCGCAGTCGACGAACCTTCTCCTCCATGCTCGACCAACACCGTTAAAACAATCTCTGGATTATCAATTGGCGCAAAAACCGTGAACCAAGCATGTGGAGCCTTACCATCACCAGTCTCAGCCGTGCCGGTTTTACAAGCCACCTTGGGCTCGAAATTAAAAAACTGACCTGCAGTTCCACCCGGCGCGCAAGCGCCAATCATGCCTTTTTTAATAACTTCCAAATATTCTTTCTTAACTCCTATTTCCTGACAATCAGCCTGATAAGGCGTATTTGCCGCTCCTAATTTTAACATTCTCGGCGTGCAAATCTTACCTCCGTTGGCCACCACTCCTGTCATTAAATTTACTCCCAAGGGTGTCATATCTAAATCTCCCTGACCAATGGCTAAATGGTAAGTATTCCCCAAAAACCAAGATTCGCCCTTGACTTTTTGTTTCCATTCGGGCGTCGCCATAAAACCTGATGTTTCCGCCGGGAGATCAATACCTGTCTTCTGATTAATCCTAAAAATTTCAGCCCATTTATTCAAAGCCTCTACTCCCACCATTTCTCCCAATTTATAAAAGAAAATATCGTTGGAGCGAGCCAAAGCTCGAACTACATTAATATCACCCTCTGTTCGACCGTACCCCGTGTAATACCAATTGGTATATTTAAAATTGCCATAAGTCAAAATTCCAGTATCAGTAATTAGCGTTTGCGGAGTAATCTTCCCTTCGGCCAAGCCAGCCATCGCCGTTATAATTTTAAAAGTTGAACCAGGCGGATAAAGCCCATTGATCACCCGATTCAAAAGCGGCAAATTTTCTTCATCCGTTAGAATTTGATTCAAAGACTGACGCTTCTCGCCTTCGGCCAAAAAAAGGTTCGGATCAAAAGAAGGAGATGAATAAAAAAGTAAAACTTCACCATTTCGCGGATCAGTGGCAACTACAGCGCCTTTTTTTCCATTCATGGCTTTGGCCGCCGCTTCTTGCAGTTTTTGGTCTAAAGCCAAAGTTAAAGTTTTACCGGGAGTCGGTAAAATTTTACTTAAGCGGCGAACTACTTGACCAGTGGTATCTACTTCCATCAGTTCGCTCCCGTCTCGACCACGAAGAAGTTCTTCATACTCTGCCTCCAAACCGGCTCGACCGATTAAACTGCCCGGCAAGTAGCCCTTCAAATCCAATTTATCATTTTTCAGTTCATCTGCAGTAACTTCACCCAAATAGCCCAAAGCGTGAGCCAAAAACTCTCCGCCCAAATACCGCCTTTTAATTTGGATTTTTAGATTGCTATCTTCACCTGCCGCTTGCCGCCGCAGAGCCTCTTCCCGATCGATAACTTGCTGATTGTCTTTTTCAGTCAAAACATAAACGGGAATATTGTCTGCTAAAATTTCTCCCCTCCGATCTTTAATTAATCCCCGCGGTGAGTCGATTTTAATTCGGACAATTCGATTGCTGTCGGCCAGTATTCGATTGTTTCGGCCGTCAACGATTTGCAGTTGAAAAAGCCGCCCGGCTAAAATTCCCCAGCCAGCCAAAAGCAAAAAAATAAAAACTCTAAGATTGGATCGGTCCATTTTGCGGAATACTTTCGAAAATAGTTCTAAAAATCAACCACCCCGCCAGAAGAAAAAAAACGGAAACTCCCAGCGGCCGCAAAGTCCAAAGATCCCAAAAAAGGCCCAAAGGAAAAGCCAACCATAAAGCTTGCTCCAACTTAAGAGTTAAAAGAAATAATATCAGACTAATAAAAATGACAAACATTCAACAAAATTATATCTTGCCGCGAATTAGAAAGATCGTTTCTAATTCTTCCGGCACAAACACTCTTTTTACTTCAGCTGTTTTGAAGACTTCACCTTCAAGAGTAATTTCCTCCTCAACCTCGCCTACCAGCAAACTTCCCCCTTCCAGATTAGTCATTACTAAATCTCCCTGAGCCACTTTTTCCGAAGCTAAGATTTGCTCAACTCTCATTCGTCCTTCACCTCGACCAACTAAAAGCCCTTGAGCAGATGGCACTCCGTCAGCGGCCGGTAAAATTTTCACCGGCAGTTTTTCTTCAAAAAAACTTGCCAAATTAACTTTGGCCATTTTTTCACTCACCTGAGCCACTCTCCCTAAATAAAGATTGCCGCTAACGGCCACCATCCCCACTGCCACCCCGTCGCTTTTGCCTAAATTCAAAGTCAGAGTTTCTCCCTTGGCTTCAATTACTCGAGCTGGCAAAAACTGCCAATTTTTCGGCAAGGGCGCCGAAAGCAATCTCTTTTGAGCAGTATTCTCTTCCCGCAAAACAGCTAGTTCCGCTTTTAAGGCAACTAGTTTTGGATCTTCAACTGTCGTTTTCTCTTTCGCCACTCTCAGCCGCCGCCAATCATAAATTTCCTCTTTAAGAGGAATAATCAACTGCTTTTCCGCCAGCTTTCTTAAGGGACGGAAAATACCGGTCAGGCCCAGAACCAGAATTAACAGGGCAATACCGGCCAGTGAAATAAACTGTGATGAAATTCGATGTCTCATCTAGTTTAAAATTCAAAATGCAAAATGCAAAATTACAATTTAAAGTTAAAAGTTATTAAAACTTTGAACTTTGCACTTTGAACTTTTAATTTACTTGACTCCTCCCCTAACTCTCACTTTCTGCAAAAGCTCTTCATCTGCCAACACTTGGCCACAGCCGCGAACTACCACATTCATGGGATCTTCCAAAACAGTACAGGGAACTTTGGTTGACTCCGCTATCAGCCGCGCCAGTCCAGGCAATTGAGCCACCCCGCCATAAAGAAAAACTCCCCGTTGAGTAATATCGCTCAATAACTCTGGCGGAGATTGTTCAATAATATCAGAAATACCGCCAATAATTTGATTTAAAAGCGGTGAAAGGGCTTCGCGGATTTCCGTCGCGTTAACACGAATAGATCGCGGCAAACCGGTTGCCAAATCCCTTCCGCGAACTACCATCATTGATTCGCTTTTAGTTGATTTATCAGCTGAAGTGTCAATACTGGCAGAACCGATTTCATTTTTTAAAACCTCCGCTGTTGGCAAACCAATTAAAACAGAATATTTCAATCTTAAATAATTAATAATCGCCTCATCCATTTCATCACCCGCAATCCTTAAAGCTTTATTAAGGACAATACCCCCCAAGGAAACAATCGCCATTTCCGTGGTTCCGCCGCCAATATTGACCATCAAAGCTCCCGCCGCTTTAAAAATAGGCAAACCAGCCCCAATTGCCGCCGCCAAAGGCTGTTCTATTAAGTAAGCTTGTCGAGCGCCTGCGGCCAAAGCCGCATCTTGAACTGCTTTTCGTTCAACATCAGTTACCGTTGTTGGAATAGAAAGGGCCACCTTTGGTTTGGGAATCTTAATGTTCAAACCGCGACTTTCGTGCAACTTGCGAAAATAATAAGAAAGTAAACCCACAGCCGCATCAAAATCAGAAATTACTCCATCTTTAAGGGCGCAAATAGCTTCCAGCTGACTGGGAGTTCGTCCAATCATTCTTTTGGCTTCCGCCCCAACAGCCACAATTTCTTTAGTTTTTTTATGACGCGCCACTACCGTTGGCTCGCGCACGGCCACTCCTTTTCCGACCACCAGAACACGGGTATTGGTCGTCCCTAAATCAATGCCTAAATCAAACGAAACAAGTCGAAAAATTTTATCCAGCATTGAAAACTATTTTAGCATCTTTGCGAAAAACTTAAACAATTGCTAATTGCTAATTTCTGCCCGCTTTTTTATACTATCTCTGTGAAAGTTGATCACTGGCTGCAAAAAACAATCACTTTGCTTTTTGGTGCACTTTTCTTTTTGGTTCCGCTTTTTTTTACTTCTGTCAATTCTGAACTTTTTGAACTAAACAAAATGTACCTTACTTACGGACTAACGATTTTAATTGTCAGCGCTTGGCTGGCGCGAATGATTCTTCAAAAAAAGTTCTTATTCAGACGAACGCCGCTGGACTGGCCGCTCCTGGCCTTTTTGCTTTCCCAAATCTTAAGCACTTTTTTCTCCCTTGATCAGCATACCAGTCTTTTTGGCTATTATTCCCGTTTTAACGGTGGTCTTTTGTCGCTTATTTCTTATCTACTGTTATATTGGGCGCTGGCGGCCAATTGTGAGCCAGAAAATATTAAAAATTTTCTAAAAACTTCTTTATTTTCTGCCACAATCGTGGCCATTTACGGCATATTGGAGCACTTTGGCCATTCTTTTTCCTGTCTCATGTTTACAGGTAAATTTGACGCCGCCTGTTGGGTCCAAGATGTTCAACACCGCGTCTTTGCCACTTTAGGCCAACCTAACTGGCTGGCCGCCTATTTAGCCATCTTTATCCCTGTGGTTTTGGCCTTAGGGCTCAATTCAAAATCCAAAATTCCAAACTTGCCTCTTTTACTTCTTTTAATCACGCTCTATACCTGTTTAATTTTCACCGGCTCCAGATCTGGTTTCGCAGGATTGGCTATCGGAATGGCTATATTCTGGCTGGGCTATTTTTGGCTAAATAAGGAAAATCTTAAATCTTTAATTAAACCTTTTTTAATTTTGAACTTTGCACTTTTAACTTTTAACTTGCTTTTTGGCACCCCTTTTGCTCAGCTCAATCGATTGGTTTACTATAAAAACTGGACCAAAAGCCAAAACCTTCTTTCTCCTCCTCCAGCCGGCGGGTCACAGTTAGAAGTTGGCGGCACTGAATCGAGTATCATCCGAACAATTGTTTGGAAAGGCGCCTTGGCTATTTTTAAGCACTATCCACTTTTAGGTTCTGGGGTAGAAACTTTTGCTTATTCATACTACAATTTTCGGCCAGTGGAACACAATTTAGTTTCTGAATGGGATTTTTTATATAACAAAGCTCATAATGAATATTTAAATTATCTCTCCACCACCGGTCTTTTAGGCTTGGGAACTTATTTAATCTTTATTTTTTTCTTCATAGCGAGGAGTCTTCGCCATTTTTTCAAAAACAACCAAAATTCAAAGTTTTTAGTTTTAAGTTTAGCGTTATTTTGCGGCTGGTTGACAATTTTGATAACTAATTTTTGGGGCTTTTCGGTGGTTTTAGTCAGCCTTTACTTTTATTTGATTCCTGCTTTTGTTTTTGTCCTCTCTTCGTCATCTTTAGAAACCAAAGCCAAACCTCGGCCTCTAACTTTGGGAACAAAAATCCTTTTTCTCCCTCTTTTCCTTATTACTTCTTACTTATTATTGACCGTTGTCAATCTATGGCGGGCAGATTACTACTATGCGCAAAGCCAGCAGTTAGCAAAAACCAATCAATTTTCTTTATCTTATCAAGCTCTTACGAAAGCAATTGATCTTTTCCCCGAAGAACCGCTTTTTATTAACGAACTCTCCAGCACAACCTCTAATTTGGCTCTTATTGCTTATGCTCAAAAAGACGCGACCACTGCCGCCACTTTAGCTCAAGCGGCCGCCGAATATTCCAATCGGGCCATTGCGGCGAATCCTCACAATCTGAATTTCTGGAAAACTAGAACAAAAGTTTTCTACACTCTTTCCTCTTTGAATGAGCAATACCAACAAGAGGCCATTGCCAGTCTTCAGCAAGCAATCAAATTGGCGCCAACCGATCCGAAACTTCTCTACAATCTTGGTCTGCTTTACGGCCAAGCCGGTCAAGTTAATCAAGCCCTTTCTACTCTTCAGCAAGCTCTGGTATTAAAACCAAATTACGAAGACCCTCGCAATGCCTTAGCCATCTTTTATGAAGATTTAGGCCAAAAAGACAAAGCTATTGAACAGTTAGAAATTATTCTTGCCACCAAGAAAAGCGATCCGGAAATCGAAAAAAGATTACAAAAACTAAAATCTTCTCCCTAGCTTCAAAATGCCCCTTGACATGTATGTAATAAATATGTAACACTAAATTAGATGCGTATCGTTTTCTTTCCTTTCTCTCTTTGAGCCAGAGAATCAAAGGAAAGAAGCATTTCCGGCAGTCGCCGGAGAAGGAGGCCTCAGGTGGCACTTAGAATTTGGCTGCGGACGACTACTAATGAAAAAGGGCAAGATCTGGCGGAGTACGCCATGCTCATCGCTCTGATCGCGATCGTCGCGGCCATGGCCGTCGGGGCACTGGGGGCGGAAATTTCGAACAAGCTAAACGCCGCCGTCAGTCTATTCACACCCGCCGGTTAGCCCCACCACGGGGGAACGAGGTTTTCCAAACTCGACCAAGCCTCGTTCCCCCAACCATTTTTTGCTTGTGTCTGTTTCTTACCTCCATTAAAATAAACTCAACGTGGAGTCGCTTCTTTATAAACAGTTAGGGGGTAAAAAAGTTCAGTGTCAAGCCTGTCAACGGCGGTGTCTTATTAACGACCAATCTCTGGGCTTTTGTTTGGCTCGACAAAATGTTGGCGGAGTTTTGGAATCTTTGCTTCAAGGACAAATAACAGGTATTCAAATTGATCCGATTGAGAAAAAACCTTTCTACCACTTTAAGCCCGGAACTGAAGTGGCAACAATTGGTTCTTGGGGCTGTAATTTCCGCTGTAAGCAGTGTTTGAATTACGCTAGCTCTTGGGGAGCGACGGAAGTTTTAAAAAATCTGCGCTCGGTAAATGAACGACAACGAACGGCGGTAGCGGCAAAAGAAATTGCTCAAAAAGTGGTTTTTGAGGGATATCAAGGCCTTGCTTTTTCTTACAATGAACCCGCCATTTGGGTAGAATTTGCCGCCGAAGTGGCACGCGAATTTAAAACTCTTGGCGGCCAGTTTTGTGTTTTTGTTACCAATGGTTCCTGGACAAAAGAAACCATCGATCTTTTAACTCAATCTCTTACACCTAAAACCCAACACTCCGTTCCTCTCATTGACGCCGCCAATATTGATCTTAAAGGCTTTCGCGAAGAAACTTACCGTCGGCAAGGCGCTTTTTTAGGCGAAATTCCAGAAATGGCAGTTTACGCGCAAAAAAAAGGCATTTTTTTAGAGTTGACCACTCTACTCATTCCAGGAATTAATGATGATCCCGCAGAAATTCGGGATTTAACTCGCTGGATTGTAAAAAATTTAGGACCAGATACGCCTTGGCATTTATCTCAATTTGAGCCTCAACTAGCACCCGACCCTGAGTTTGAGCAAATTCCCCAAACTCCGCCGGAAATGTTGGAAAGAGCCGCCGGCATTGGTAAAAAAGCCGGGCTACATCATATTTATATTTGGGCACCTGCCTCTAATTGCGCCCGTTCCGATACTTTTTGCCCTAATTGCCAACGCACCGTAATTAAGCGCTTAGGCTGGGAACCAGTAGAAATTCATCTAAGAGAAGATGGAATTTGTGAATACTGCGGCTATAAACTCAATGTGAAGTTATGACAGCTAAACAACCAGTAATTTAAAGGGTAAAACTGGGGGCGCGAAGCAAGATGATGAGCATCACGCCCCCTTAAGATCAAGGGCAAGGAATCCGAATTGTCTCTCCGGCCTTTATCAGACTGGAGCCTTTCGGAATACCATTTACCCTTTGAAGCTCTTCGACAGTGACACCGTATCTTTGGGCCAAAGCCCAAAGAGTATCACCGACACGAACGAGGTAAACCACTGGTGTACAAGGCTTAGGCGTTGCCGTCGCTGTGGGACGAGCCTGCTCGTCGAGCAGGTAAAACAGGGGCGCGGCCTTCGCCGGACCGCTGGTCGGCACAAAAAAATTAAAATATATCCCCGCCAGCAGAAAAGGAATGGCGGCGAAGACAAAAACCTTCTCTTTCCCGGACAGACTGGACACCACAGCCTCCTTTTGTAAGAATGAATCTTGACTGGCTGCCAAAGAGCAAATAACTTAAAAAGCCCGCTTAAAGCACTTTTAAGTGCTATCATTATACTATAGGATTGCAAGTTAAAGCTAATTTGGTGGTATAATAGCCTTGTTATGGCTAAAATTATTACTGTTCCCAATCCAATTTTAAGAGAAAAGTCCAAGGAAGTCGCTTTTGACAAAAAAACCTTAGCTCTCGTTAAGGAATTAAAAGAGACACTGATTAACAAAGAAGGGCATTTAACGGGCCTGGGTTTAGCCGCGGTGCAAATCGGCCAACCCAAGCGCGTTTTTGTGGTTTACTCTGAAGCCAGTCAAAAAATTCTTACTTTTATTAATCCAAAAATTGTCTGGACTTCAAAAAGAACTCAAGCTGGTTTACCCGGCAAAAACAAATATGAAGGTTGTTTGTCTCTTCCCAATAGATGGGCTATTATTCAGCGCCCTAAAGAAATTAAAGTTGCTTATCAAACAGAAAACGGCCAATTTCAAACCAGAAAATTCTCTGACCTAATGGCGATTGTCATTCAGCATGAATATGATCACTTGGAAGGAATTTTGTTTATTGACCGAGCGCTGCAGCAGGGCTCTCCGGTTTTCGAACTGATTAAAGACGAAAATGGTAAAGAATATTTCGAAGAGATTGCTCTTCAGTAATTTTTAATTTAAATTTTTAAACAAAATGATAGTTTTCTTTGGCACTTCCCCATATTCAGCTCAATTTCTCAATTCTGCTCTGCAAAACGGCCTGAAAATTGATCTGGTGGTTTCTGCTCCCGCTAAACCCGTCGGACGACGACAAATTCTCACAGAAAACCCGGTTGTTTCTCTAGCTAAAAAATTAAAGATTCCTTTCGTAATATCTCTCGCTCACCTGCCGGCTTACCAACTGACCAACCCGCTAACTTTAGGCCTCATGCTTGATTTTAATCAGATTATTCCGCAATCAATTATTGATTTATTTTCTCAAGGAATTATAAACATTCATTTCTCTCGTTTGCCTCAATACCGAGGTCCTTCGCCGGTTCAAACCACAATTCTTCATGGCCATCAAGAAGCTTGGATAACTTATCATTTAATTACCGCTCGTTTAGATGAAGGCCCAATTTTGGCGCAAACCTCTTTGCCCCTAAATGGTCAAGAAACTACCGCTGACTTATACCAACGCTTAATAGAAAAAGCCGCGCAAGAAATTCCCTCAATTGTTTCTGATTGGCTCGCTGGCAAGATTCAACTCCGTCAACAAGAAGGACAGCCAACTTTTACGACTAAACTCACAACCAATAAAGCCAAAATTGATTGGACAAAATCCCCTCAGGAAATTGACCGGCTTATCCGCGCCGCTTATCCCGAACCAGGAGCTTGGACGGAAGTTAAGTTAAAAGTTCAAAGTGAAAAGTTCAAAGTTATGAGACTGAAAATCTTAAAAACACACTTAGAAAACAATGAATTAGTTCTCGACTATGTTCAATTAGAGGGCAAGAACCCGGTTTCCTGGAAACAATTTAAGGAAGGCTATCCTGAAGCTCAAATCAAAATTTGAAATTTCAATGAATTTTTTCAAATTTAAAATTTAAAATTTTAGATTTGATTTAAAATTTAAAATTGAAAATTGAAAATTAAGTAGTCTTTAAGCAGTTTTAACTTCAGGAGTTGCAACTTGCTTTTTGGCCAATAGTTGTTCTGCATTAATTCTTTTAATGCATTTAGCGCAGAGGAGAACTCTTACTCCATTGATGGTTTTCGGATGTAAATTCGCCTTAAAAACTTTCACTGTTTTTTGCGCCCTTTTAGCCCACTGCTTACCGGCCACTCCCCTTTTGTGCCGGGAAATCCGACCAACCTGTTTTTGTTTTTCGCAAATGAAACAAACTTGAGCCATTCTATACTTTCCTTTCCTAACATTAAACGGTATAATGATAACAAAATTAAACAGCAAAAACAATAGTAAATCTTCGATATTGCGAAGGTGGAGTATAAATTTATGATGGTAATTTTATCAATTCTTAGCTTTGGCCTATTTATTTATTCCGTGATTCTTCACGAAATTGCTCATGGCTGGGTAGCAGACCGCTTAGGTGATCCCACCGCGCGGCTGATGGGACGGCTGACACTTAACCCAATTCCCCATATCGATCCGATAATGAGCATTCTTTTGCCCTTGTTTTTACGCTTGACCGGCTCTCCTGTTATCTTTGGTGCCGCTAAACCGGTTCCGATTGATCCGTACAATTTACGCCACCCGCAAAAAGAAATGGGTATTATTGCGCTGGCTGGTCCAGTAGCCAATTTGAGTTTGGCTATTATTTTGGCAACTTTGGCCAGAATTTCCCTAATCTTTTTTCCTAATTTATTCTTAATTCAACTCTTGGCCAATGTAGTCATGATTAATTTGGTTCTAGCACTTTTTAATTTAATTCCTCTACCGCCGCTGGATGGTGGTCGAATTCTCATCGCTCTTTTGCCACCAGAACAAGCTCGTTCTTTTGCCTCGTTGGAGCGTTTTGGCATCTTAATTATTTTCTTTCTTTTGGTTTTTCCTTCCTCCTTTTTTTCTTTGTCGTCTATTTTGTATCACACCACCTCATTCATCTTTAATCTCATTTTCCCCGGTGTGCCCTTTATTTAAGTTTGGTGCTTGACCATAACCTTAGTAATTAACTAAAATGAGCTTAGTCCTGCCTGTGGGGAATTGGTTTTACCATTCGCATTTCTCTACAATTTCATTGTTAAAGGGAGGATGCGTGTTCGTTTATCTGCGGATATCGAACCAGTCCACCCACCTGGGTAACCAGGGAAACGCGAGTAAGACTTGCCTCGCAGGCGGGGCTTTTATTTACCTCGAGACCAATTTAAGGTAAAATATCGTTGCAAAGTCAAAAAGTCAAATGTCAAAAGTAATTATTTTGCTTGGCTCACAAATTGCCGTCTTAGCTCAATGGTAGAGCAATTGTTTTGTAAACAATAGGTTTAGGGTTCGAATCCCTAAGACGGCTCAAATATTGTAGAATTCTTGTGCTAAATCAGATAAAATATATTAGAATACGCAATTTGACAAAAAGATTTTTTGTTTGGCAAGAAACGCGAGGTTTTAAAACAGATTATAAATTATATTGTCGGAAAGTAAGTGGAAGATCCGACAAGATACCTTGAAGGAAGATTTTTACAAAGAAATCCTCGGTTTCTTTGTATGATATGCCAAGGTGGCGGAGCGGTCAAACGCAATGGTCTGTAAAACCATCGCCCGAAAGGGCTACCCAAGTTCGAATCTTGGCCTTGGCACCAATTATTTTGAGAGAGCTTCAAAAAATTCGATACTGCTGGTTCGGGGATCGCGGGCCAAAGCAATTCTTGGTAATCGAGAAGCCGCCATCACCTTACCATAAAGAACTAATTGACAAGGGGTCATTCCGTACCAAGCATTAAATTTTCGATAGGGATTATTTGCTCTGGTAAAATATTCAATCTGGTGAAGAAGCTCACTCGCTCTTTCTCCGGATAATTCTCCCACTTCTCCTTTTTTCAAAACCCAATAAAGATTAACATCGCCATTTTTACCAAAAGGCCTCTCAACCACTTCTTTTACCTTAAATCCCATCAATTCAGCTAAAGCATACATTTGTTCCCGCGAAGGCGAGCTTCTGAGATCAAAAGCCCTGTCATCGGGACCGTCAAAAATTAAATTCTCGATAGCCTCGTTAAGACCAAAAGCTTCAAGTCTCTTTTTAACCTGAGCGACATTCTCGGCATAAGAACCCTTGGTAATATCGGGAATGTCAATGACTAAAGTTGCCCCATCTTCCAAATAATCTCGCTGCCGGTCAAAAAAACGAAGCCATTCTTCAACCGTCCGCAAGTGACAAAAACTCCGGCCTAAACAATAAGCGGCCGCAAAAGATTCTTCAGGATAACCGGGATTAAACCAGTCAGCTTTTTTAACCAGAGAGGCTGCCTTTTCCACACCTGCGGCCGTAAGCCGCTTAACACAAGTGGCTAAATTTTTTTCTGACAAATCAAAACCGCTCACCTCAAGGCCTTTTCTTCTTAAGGCCTCAAGTAGCCGGCCAGTGCCGCAAGCAATATCCAAAACTGGCCCTTTTCCTTTTAAAAATCTTTCCAATAACCCGCTCTCAAAATTCAAAAGCTCTTGGTTTAAAGGATAATTCTCAAAATTAATATCATCATAAATTTCCATCAATGAATGATAAACTTTAGAAACCTCTTTGGGCAGATAAGACCGTTGAAGCTGATCGTAATAATCGCCTAAACCATTTTTATTTTCGGCTGCCAACTGTCTTAGCTCATCTATCGTTTGCGGGTAACCTCGCGCGCGCATATAACCCAAAAGCCAAACCTGATTTTCTCGAAGTTCCTCTTCCGTCCCCGTCTCAACTTTTAAAACTTGGCCTAAACTATAGTCAACATTTATCATTTGTTCAATTTCAATATAAAGCTGAGCCAAAACCGGCGTTATCTCTCTATCCAGTTTTAACTCTTTCAGCATGTTATAAAGAATTACTTCTTGAGTGTTATGGGGGCTTAGATTGGATTCTATGGTAAAGGCAATTCGCCGGTGAAGAAAGACAAGCATTTCTTCTTCAATTTCGGGATGATTTTTAATTGTTTCCAAAGCAGAAGCATAAGAGAGTTCTCCGGGCCGTTTGGCCGTTCCCGAAAATTCCGTACTACCCTCACTGATATCAATATTAAAACTTATACTAAGAATGTCATAAAAGTAAGAAAGCCAATAGTCTTCAATGTCTCCATATTCTGCCCAACGACCCTCCTCTGCCAAATAATTGCCTCTTTCGTAAGCCAAATTGTAGGCGCGAAGAACATTTTTAAATTTTTCCTGAGGATCAGTTTCCGGCAAACGAGTTTCTCGGTAAACCTCCTTAAAAAAAGGAAGTGTCTTTGTTGCCCAGACATCTTCAGGGCTTAATTCTTTAACGACCGCCTCTGATTCAATCAGACAACCTTCGCCTGTCATATCTCTAATATATTAAATTTCAGAAAGAATTACAAAATTTGGCCACTTTTGATTTTCGCCCCTTCCCAAGCCAAATCAAACCAAGCTTTCATTGTTTGAGCAATCTGAGGATGTCTGATTACTATCCCAATCAAAGCTTCACCTTTTTTGTAATTGATAAAGGCAACTTTATCGCCATAAATGTCAACCTCGTGTTGAAACGGAAATTGATGGCCGGGAACAGTAATTGACTCGCGACACTCTTCGCTGTCCTTCTTCGAATAAGTGTCAGACCATTTACCGGAAGAAACAATAACCTTCGCCCAAATTTTGGCTTTGGCTCTTCTCTTTACATAGTCGCCGGAAAGCCATTTATACATTTCCGGTTCAACCTCGGCTGTCTGCACCACAGCGTAAATCGGCTTTTTTTCCTTGAGAGTGTCTTCATATATCTGCTTTAGTCCCTCCAGTCCTTCAAAAGTGGTTACCACTGGCCTTTCTACCGACATAATATATTCAGAAGATAGCTGAGGCAAAAATGACTGCAGATCATCTTTGGCTCTTTCCAAAGCCCGATACTGATTCTCGGCCAAATCCAGCAGTTTAGAAGGCTGTTCTGGTCTAAAGTGAATCTTTTTCTTGAAATCTTTTTTGCTTACTAAGCCCTTTTGCTCCAAACTATAAAGCACCTTGTAAACCGTCGCCCGCTTGAGCTTGCTGGCCTTAATAATCTCCCCCGCCGGAACCTCGCCCAGCTTCAAAAGCAGCTCATAAAGCCCGGCTTCTTTGGCCGTTAGGCCCAAGTTTTCTAAAAAAGTCAAGGCCATAATACCTCCGTTAAATCAAAATGTAATTCAAAAATAAAAATTATTTTTTATCCTTTAATGTTAAGACACTCGAACCAAGTATTCTTGAAATCTCATTAGCTTCCTGTAGTAATTCATTTGCTTCATTTTTAAGTTCAGTTTCCGTAACTACTTCCCTAATTAACAAATATCAATATATAGTTTCATTAGCGCTTTTAAGCGCAATTTCAAAAAATTTTATATAATCTTTCTTTGAACTTGAAGATTTGGCTTCAACCACATTCGCTCCAATTGAAGTAACGCATCTTATTAATTGATCAGTAATTGACCAAAGGTTTCTGTCTTTTCTTAACCTTTCCGCATATTTAATTGTTCTAATGGAAAATCTGATAAGCCTGCTTATGAACTCTTTTTTGAATTTTTCTTTATCATTTTGCATTTTGAGATTTGATTTTTGAATTAAATTGTAACGAGTTTAGCTTCAAATTACTAAGTGACATTTTCTTTACTTACTTTACTCCTTAGCCTTATTTTTGTCAAGTTTTTTGTCACTTATTGGCGACAAATTCACATATTGAGGCTAAAATTTGCTGTTACACATTTATAACAAAAATTTGACATTCTTTGAATTATAGGCTATGATTCGATTCAAGTGACATACCGAAAGGTATTCGTCAACTTGCACATTAAAAGAGGAATTAAGGAGTAGCGAGAAGCATTTGCGCTTTGTGACTATTCCCCTGTTTGGCAAAGCCAAACAAAACCTGCCTTTTATGGATTCCGGATTTCTGAGGGTAATTGCGCCAGAATGAATGAAAGAAAACAATGAAAGGTTGTGCTTCCTGCTTGTTTACAGGCAGGAATTTGAGGGAAACCAAGTGAGGTTGCCTTCAGATTTCTGCCTATTATTATTATATTTTTATTTACCGTTATGCTAAAGGAACAAGAGTCTATTCAATCCATTCAAGAAGAAATTACATATTTTGAGAATCAATTATTCCGCTTAGAGCGACTAAAACAGAGTGGGCAAGATATTGGTTTACCCACAAGACTGGCAATAGAACAATGTTTATTTGACATGATAGACGAAATGGTTTCGAATCAACCAGATAAACCCCGTCAGGCTTGATTTTCTTGTTATAAACACTCAACTAAGTAGCCTAAGGTCTCGACCTTATAAAGTTTCTTGGTTGCCAGTATCGTAAAGAGAAGATAGGAATTGCGGCAAATTTTACATTGATAATCCCCCACCTAAACTTCATAATATCTTCATGTTCCAAAATGATCTTGTTACAAAAGCTAGTCTGAAAAACGAATTTCAGAAGTTTGAAGAAACCGCTTCAAAATCATAAAAAAAGAATCGCGAAGCTTGAAAAAGCCAATCGAACTTTTCTTTATGGATAATTCTTCCCCAGTTCTCCACATTTTTCTTAATAATTTTCCCCCAACCTTTGAAAAATGCCCAATTTAGCCTCAAATTATTCTTATAGGACAGAATAGACTTTATCCACACACAATCCTATAGTTTTGTTTTTTCGGTTATTTTATGTTATACTACAAGACAGTTCTTGTCTAAAGAGCAATTAATCCTGTTTTTTAGGCAGGGTTTATAATTTGGTCAGAAGATCTTGTCGGCGGGAGTTTTTACCCTTTTCAATCTCACAAGGAGGAAAAATGAAATCCCAGCTGGCAGTTCTTTTTCTGATTTCTTTTATGACAGGGATGGTCTTGGGAGCGATCAGGCATGGCGACCTCTTTGAGGCCATCATCTTGGGAGAGTTTGCCGCCATTCTTTTTTGCGTAAAATGGCAGAAAATCTTTCCCAGAAAATAACTTTCCCAAGCCCCTAAAGCTTCTGTCAGAAAACCCGGGTAAGGTTTTTCTGATAAACAGCTTTTGGGGCTTATTTTCTTTATCTTGTAATATATTTCTCTAAATTGTAATCAAAAAAATAATCCGTATTTTTTAGCTTCATTTAGAACAAAATTGGCCATTGACATCTTAAAATTTTGATTCCTATAATAATTCAAAGTGCTTGAATTCTTTATCACTACTGTTATACTAAGTACTCATCTGGAGGGAGGTGAAGCAAGTGGAAACACCAACCAACGAAACCCCTCCAGTTTCTAAAAATGGCACTGAAAATGGCACCCCGATAGGCAAAATAAAAAAGCCTGAAAACGGTGAAGGAGCAGCAGCCACCAGGCTCGGTTTAGAAATAATAATTGGCCCTGATGGCACTGTCTATACAAGTTTAAAAGACGCGCTTTTAGGTAAAGCAGCAAACGAGGACAATCAAACAAGATGAGCTTAGTCGAAAGGGCCAGAGCAACCGCTCTGTCCCCTAAAGATCACACCGAAATTGTCAAAAGACAGCAATTGGCGAACGAATTAGTTCGCCAATTTTATGCTGGAAAAATTGATTTAGCTACCCTGGCGAAAAGTTTACCAAAACGAGAAGAAGAGAAAGAGATTATTATTGAATTTGCTGGGCCAGTTTATGGATTTCTGCGGCGAATTGGTTTGGATCGCGAAAATGCCAAAAATTTAGCCCAAGAGGAAAGAGCCCACTTCTTTAAAGCCCGAGAGTATGGTTTAAACCCTTATTTTGTTTTTGAAATTTCTCAAGATATTGACCAAAACGGACAAAAAAGACACTATTTTAACTCTTTTGTCTTTTTCGAAATCCCTCAAAATGTGGATCCTCAAAAGGCCAAACAGATCATGAGCGAAATTTTCAGCGCCCCAGGTTTCTTTAGTGTTGATAATTTAGGCGGGTATAGTGAAGATGACAAAAAATCTTTACCTTCCGACAAAGAGTTTCCTTAAAATTTGAAACCAAAAAAAGCACCGGTTCTACACCGGCGCTTTTAAACTTCACCTTAAATAAGTCTTAGTAAGGGCAGTATAACATTCCCTTTTCCTCTTGTCAAGTAAACCAATTTACCGACATATTTCTAACTTTTTGTTCAAATTCTCTCCCCTGTTTGCCGACCCACCAACAATCTTTTTAAAAACCAAATAAAACCCGAATTTCTATTCCCTCTCTTCCTATCTTTTCTCTCTGCCTGTTTTCAAAAAACATTAATTTTGTTAAAATGAGAGTATCGAGCCTAGATAGCTCAGTCGGCAGAGCGCGTCTTTGGTAAAGACGAGGTCCCGGGTCCGATTCCCGGTCTAGGCTCAAGAAGAAACCCAACGATAAATGTTTCGTGAACCAATCGTTTTGTCCGGGACAGCTTTTTTAAAATCCGTCAAAAAAATTCCTAAAGGAGAAGTCTCTATCCCCAATTCATCGCTAAAATAGCGAACATAGGTATTCATGTCTAAATAAGGCGGATAGGTTTTAAGGTGATCATTAATCCAAAATTGATCGTAATAGCCAGCCAAAAACTCTTCCCATTTAGTTTTTTCGCTTTCAGGAACTAAAAGAACTAACCCTTTGACCTCTAGTTCAACTCCTTTTCTTTTTTCCTCCACATAATCACCACAAAAAACATGCAATTCTTCATACCCCCCTCCACCCGTCATGGGCAACTCCATAAATTGCCTGCCGGTAACTACTTGAACATACCCTGCCACAAAACCACAACTCGTTCCAGATTCGATCATGAGAGATCTTACATAGTCATAAAACCTATCGCCCCCCCAACCCGTACGCTCAATAATCTGTCTATCCTCTCCTCCATAACCCTCGGCCGCCCCGCCGATTGAAAAAGCAAGAGCTGGTAAAGGCTCACGTGCTCCTGCCGGACTATTAGCCACCCGCCTTTTACCTCTACTTGCTTGGCTCAATCCGGATTCTAAAAACCCCTCAACCATTGCATTTTTAATCCATCGAGGTGTTGATACGTGAACAACCACTGACCGGCTCCTGTCTTCACAAAGAGCTTTAAAGTCTGCCCTACGACGTTTTAACTCTTCAAAAATTGATCTGAGAGAACCTCTGCTTTCTCTGTCAATACCTTCTTCGCGCTCAACAATCGCGAGAAACTCCTGCCAATCTAATAATTGTTGAAGGGTCGGAGCAAGATAGTTATCCAAGTTATGAAGACTATCGCGGGGCAGTAAGACTTTATAACCACTTTTACAAAAATAAGCACAGGATTCGTTTAAATATCCCCGTCGCCGTCTTTCGGCTTCAACGACTCTTGACTCAAGAGCCAACTCATAGGCTGGATAACCTCTCAATTTGTAAATCAAACCAGGCAGTCTTTTCTTTGCATGCATAAGTTGCTTCTTGACCGCTAAAACATTATTTATGCCTTCCAAAAGGCTCGCCCTAAAAGGGTCTCCTGTCACCAAAATCGTTTTGACAAAGGCCTCGTCCATTGGTAGAGCTTCCTGAGAATCAATTTCTACTGCTTTAAGCAAATTCATGCGTTCCTGAATCTCTCGATATCTCTCACAAAAGTAATTAAGTTGACGAGATAGGGACGCAAATTCGGCATTACCCTGGCTTTTTTCTAAATAACCGTCAAGAGTATCCCACTCAGGACTATTTTTCATCACGGCCTCAAGATTCACGGCGGTAAAATAACGCTCCGTCCTTTCTTGAGCTGCGAGTAAATGGGCAAGAGTTTCTCTTGCTTCTGAAAAAGGCAGACCAGAAGCCAAAACTATATCCACTATTTTTTTCTTTTTCAACCCTTGCAAACGTTCTAGCATGTCACAAAATAACGGATCATCCCTATCAACATTCAGGCCAAAATACTTCTCAAATAAATCCTCTGTATATGTTCTTTGGGTTGCTCTTCTGTTTCCGGGATAGAAAAAGAAAATTCCTTGTGAACCCCAAGGCAAACAGTCTACAAGCACCAAAGAATTATCGCTCCTCTGGGCTAAAGAATAAACAAACCGGGGATTGTCTAAAAAATGACTGGCAAAGTAAAACCGTTGCACTTCGGCCGCCTGTTCTGACGACAAACTCTCCGTCTTTTGATTCAAAGGTCTGACATAACCCAAATACTCAACGGCCAGAGCCAACTGGTCATTTACGGTTATCAATTTTGCTTGTGGTACCGCCAAACCCAATTCGCGATACAAAGACAACTTGATAAATTCCCGTCTCAATTGGCTTTCAGTAAGGACTATCTCAACCGTCTCTCTCCTAAAGTGTTCATTGCCACTATTGAAAAATAGTTGGTCATACCAGACCTTTTCGCCCGCTTTCCTTACTATCCAAGACCTCAAACCGGCTTCCGATTCTTCCCAGTAAAAAGCTCCTGTTCGAAGAGATCGGCGAGACGAGTCCAGCCGCAAGGGACCTTCGATCAATCCTGTAGTTTGTGCCTCAGTCATTATCAAAAAGTACACAAATTACTAGCTTTTTTATTATATAATTGGTAAAATAAGAAAGTCTACAGTATAATGAAAGGAAAATATGGCTAAAGGACAAAGAATGATGCTGGGGTTAGCTTGCAGTGCTTGCAAACAATTAAATTACATTACCCAGAAAAACAAAACCAATACTCCTGACAAACTGGAATTGAAAAAATACTGCCGGTGGTGCAAAAAAACTACTCCTCATAAGGAGATTACTAAGTTCAAGTAATTCAAGCGCACCTTTGAAGTAGTTTAAGGCAATTTTTCCGGAGAATAAGGTCTTATCCGGGAGCTATCAATTTTATAAATTCTGGGTTGGCGGCCCATCAGACCATGGTGCGGACATTTTAAATTGGAAATTACTTCCACCGTTTGACCATTCTCGCCCACTATCCGCCGATCAAAAACCAGCCGTTCTCCGCAATAACCCGTTTCTCGATCTTGATAGCGGCAAGTAAAACGAGAAGGAATATTATCACCAACATAAAAATAAGGTTGTTTTTCAGTTTCTTTTGGTTTCTCTATCGGGGTAGTTTTGGGAAAACCATCACAATCAGGATCAATACAACCTTCCCGTCTTTCCCACTCACCATATTGATTAACCTGCCACCGGCAGCCACAAGGGGCAGTCAACTCCACACCAAAACCCAAGCGCAGATTAGACAAATCCAAAAGCGGCAGACGGCTGTGACGACAGGTCTCATCCAGCTGGCGGCAGTCAACCTTCTTCCAGCCTTCGGCTAAATATTCTTTTATCATCTTTGCTCGAACCACCCGATACCATGGCTTAATTGTTAAATCAACTGAGGCCGGCCGATGTTCTTTGGCTGTCCGGCCATACCATAAATTAACATTGCGGCCAATTTGCACCACCTTTCTGTCTTTCAATCCCCAACTTTTTAGTGTTTCTCGCCTTACTTCCTTTGCCGACGAATCTAAAACCGCCTTTTCAAAAATCCAAACTCCTTTTTCCGGCCCAACAGTTTGGATTAAAAACTCCAGATAAGGCCCTAGTCCACCAGCGGCGCGAGGATCCCAAAAAACTACAATCCCTTCCGCTTGTTTTGTCACTTTGTTAACTTCTACAGGATAAGAAGCTAACATTTGCCAAACAGCAAAATCTTTGCCGGTTTTGCCTAAAATCACCCCGCCGGGCTGATTTTCAGAACCTCTAATTAACAAAAGCTGATTTAAAGCAAAAGGGTTAGGATTAGCTGAACGAAGAATGACTCTTGCCGCCGCTGGCCCATACTGTTCGGCTAAAGTTTCCAAAAGAAAATCTGCTCGAGGAGCGCTTTCGCGCGACTGGGCCGTTTCTACATAACTCATAAGATTTACTATAGAAGTATAGAGAAGGTTCTGAAGTTAATCAAGAGAAAAATATTACAAGTTTAACGACTGAAGATATTCTTTGAACTCTTCCCCAAATTCTTTACTTTCCAGTCCTAATTCAACCATTGTTTTTAAGTAGCCTAATTTATCACCTGTATCAAAATAACGATAATTTTGATATTCAATGCCGTAAACCGGCTCGTCAGCCTCCAGCATTTCTTTCAAACCATAAGTCCAGTGCATTTCTATTTCCGGCGCCAATTGTTTGTCTGCTTTCTCTAAAGCCGCTAAAAATTCTGGCCGATAAACCATTCCCGACATCGTGGCCCATTCAGAAGGCGCCTGACCCACTCCGGGCTTTTCAACAATGTCTTTTACTCGAAGCACCCTTTCGTTTACCTCCTCACCGGTAGCAAAACCATAGCGACTGCCATGTTCGGGAACTTTGGTTTTAATACAGCCCAAAATTGAGCCACCATATTCTTGATAAGCCTCCAGAAGCTGAGTAATCCATGGAGGGTCAGCCCAGTAAAATTCATCAGCAAAAAGCAAAACAAAAGGTTCCGTACCCACAAAGTTTCTGGCCGATAAAATCGCCTTGCCGGTACCATGCCGTCCTTTCTCCTGCAGTCCAAAAGAAAAACGAGCCATCGTTTCAATTCTCCTCAACTCCTCAATTTTGTCTTCTTTTCCCGACTTCGTCAAAAGCTCATTTAAAGCCGGAAAAGGTTCAAAATGCTCCCGAATGTCTTGGGTAAAAGGCGAAAGAATAAAATGAATATCAGAAATTCCCGCTTTGACCAATTCTTCCACCACATATTGGATAATTGGCTTGTCTATCACTGGAAACATAACTTTAGCCACAGCTTTTGAAGCCGGAAGAAAACGAGTCCCAAATCCAGCAGCCAAAACCACTGCCTTGGTTACAGGCTTTTGCATCTTTAGTTTATGGTAAGGGAGAGAGATTGTCTCTGTCAAGCTGATATAATCAAGACATGTACGACACACACGCGCATTTAAACTTTCCCCAGTATGAGGGCCGGATTGACGAGATTATTAAAGATTGTCAAAAAGTGGGCGTTTCTGGCATTATTGTCGCCTCTTCGAATCTAAGAGACTCACAAAAAGCCCTTGAACTGGCTAAAAACCATTCCGGTATCTTGTTTGCCAGTGTTGGCATTCATCCGCAAAAAACCGATCCGGAAAACAAAATGTCAATATCCGAACAGCTCCAGTTTCTTAAACAGCTAATCACTAATCACCAACCACTAATTACCAGTATTGGCGAAACCGGTCTTGATTTTTCTCCGGCTCCGCCTGGTGAAGAAAACCGATCAAAGGCTGAGCAGGAAGCTTTATTTAAGGGCCAAATCGCCTTGGCGCAGCGATATAACTTACCTTTACTTATCCATGCGCGCGAAGCGGTTGATGAGACCATTAGTCTTTTAGATAATTTAAACAATTTAAGAGGTGTTTTTCACTGTTATGCCGGCGGTCGCAAACGAATTTCGAAAATATTAGCTTTACCCGGCCACTGGTATTTTGGTTTAGATGGCAATATCACCTATGATTTTGGATTGCAAAAGGTAGCCAAATTGATTCCTCCAGAGCGTCTTTTAATTGAAACCGACTCCCCTTTTCTTACCCCCGCTCCCCACCGCGGAGAGCAAAATACGCCGGCTTATCTTCCTCTTATTCAAACCGCTATCAATCAGATTTTTGGTCAAGATCTCACAACCCAAATTAAAACTAATACGCGCGAACTTTTTAAACTTTAAAAACTGCTAATTGCCAAATAACGGCCGCTTTGGTAAAATACACTTTATGCCGCAATTCAATCCGGTGAAGTTTTTGGGTGAAGTCAAAACTGAACTTTTAAAAGTGACTTGGCCAACCAAAGAGGAAGTTATTCGGCTAACGGCAGTCGTAATTCTTATTTCTTTAATTGTTGGCCTTTTTGTGGGTGGTTTGGACTTTATTTTTACGAAGGGAATTGAGATAATATTAAAGTAAATTTAAAACCTTTGACTTAAAGTATGGCAAAAAAGAAAATAGACGAACAAAAGCCGGCGGAAGAAACCGCCACCGAAGCACCTAAAAAGGGATTTAAGAATCACTTAGTTATTAGTGAATCTCATGATCCGCGCGCCAAGTGGTATGTTGTCCATACTTATTCTGGACATGAAGCTCGAGTCATGGCTTCTTTGGCCCAACGAGTAGAAACAATGAATTTGGCTGATCGGATTTTAGAAATTTTAATTCCTACTCAAGAACAAATTCAAATTCGCGCCGGCAAAAAACACAATGTTACTGAAAAAATCTTTCCGGGTTATATTCTGGTCAGAATGATTCTGGATGATAATTCTTGGCTGGCAGTGAGAACAACTCAAGGCGTAACCGGCTTTGTGGGAATTGGCAACAAACCCACACCCATTTCTGACACAGAAGTTCAGACAATTCAGAAATTTATGAGTCTTGAGGCGCCGAAGTTCCGCGCTAAATTTTCGCCTGGTGAAGCTGTAAAAATTATTGATGGACCCTTTAATGAATTTTTAGGTTCAATTGAGAGCATCGACGAAGAAAGAGGCAAACTGCGCGTTTTAGTCTCTATTTTTGGACGAGAAACTCCGGTTGAGTTGGATTTTCTGCAAGTTAAGAAATTGTAACTCTTATACTTTTATAAATTTATAAAGAGGAAAGATTAAAATGGCCGCTAAAAAAGTTAAAACGATTATTAAATTAAATCTACCGGCTGGAGAAGCCACGCCGGCGCCACCGGTTGGCCCGGCTTTGGGTCAACATGGCCTGCCAATCATGGACTTTATTAAAGCCTACAACGACAAAACGAAAGACTTAAAAGGAAATATTGTACCAGCCTTGATTACTGTTTATGAAGATCGGACTTTTTCTTTTGTCACGAAACTGCCGCCAGTTTCAGCCATGATTAAAAAAGCCCTAGGCCTAAAATCCGGTTCTGGTAAAGCCGGCCGAGAAACAGTGGCCACTTTAACCAAAGCACAAGTTGAGCAGATTGCCAAAGAAAAAATGGCAGATTTAAATACGACAGATTTGGAAGCGGCCAAAAGAACTGTTGAAGGAACCGCCAGATCAATGGGAATTAAAATCGCCGATTAATTTCTGATCAATAATTAGTGACTCATAGAGCTGAATTAAAATTAAAAATTATAAATTAAAAAAAAGAATATGTCTAAAACCAAAAAAACTGACGAAAAAGTAAAAACCGTTAAAAAAGCCACCGGCAAAGGTGAAAAATTTGCCGACATGTCTGAAGGAGCACCAATAATTGATGAATCGTCATTGACTAAAGCCCTCGAAGAAACTGAAGTTGTCAATAAAAAAAGTCCCAAAGTTCGCGGTAAAAAGTATCAAACTGCGAAGGCCAAAGTTGAGCCGCGAGCTTATTCTCCTCAAGAAGCTTTTGATCTTTTGAAGAAAGTTTCCTTCGGTCAGTTTCATGGCACAGTTGAAGCTCATTTGAATGTTACAGAGAAAGGTTTAAGCGGTGAAGTAACGCTACCCCACTTTGCCGGCAAAGCCCGCAAAGTAGTAATCTTTGACAATCAGATTGCTGAAGAATTAAAAGAAGGCAAAATTAATTTTGATGTTCTGCTGGCCTCAGCTACCGATATGCCCAAAATTCTGCCTTTTGCTAAACTCTTGGGACCGCGCGGCTTAATGCCCAATCCTAAAAATGGAACTTTAGTTCCCGATCCCGCCAAAGCGCTGACCAATTTCGCCAGTAACAGTTTACACTTTAAAACAGAAAAAGATTTTCCTTTGATTCATGTGGCCATTGGTAAAGTTAATCAGCCGGTTGAAGAGCTAGTAGAAAATTTAGAAGCGCTCATTAAGGCCATCAATCCAAAAAATATCAAAAAAGTCGTTGTTAAATCAACGATGAGCCCAGGAATTAAAGTTTCACTGTAATTTATATTACAATTTAGCTAACCCTTCAATCTGAGAAGCAAAAGCTTCAATGCCCAAAAAGACTTGAATTTTGTTTTCAGCCGCCTTGAGTATGGCGCTGTCAATTTTAAATTCCTTCTCTTGCCCATTAGCCAAGTGAATTACAACTTTATCTTTAATAATAGAAATAAAATTGGAATGCATAGGCAGAACATCAAACGGCCCTATGTCATTAGTTGAAGATAAAGCTTTGGCTTCACCTTCAAAAACTTTACCTTCCGCACTCAAGATAGAAACGGTTAAAGCTTTGGCTGGTGTTGGCGTTTTGTCCATGCTTCAATCTACTTCAAATGCTCCACAAATAAGAACTCTTCCGGCTGACGATCATCATATTTACCGCTCAAAATATCCCTAACATCTGCCACCACCTCTTTAAGCGGTGAATAAACCCCTTTGCGGCCAGTTTGCCCTTCAGTCACAAAGAAGCTTTGCGTCATATAGTTCTTCAAAATCTCTGCCCGACGATAAATCTGCTGATCATCAGCCGAAAGCTCTCCAGCGCCAATTAAAGAAACAATTCTTTCCAAAGTATTCGCTTTTTTCAATAAATTTTGAGCGGCAATTAAAGTTTCGTAATGATCCTTGCCAACAATCTCAATATCCAAAGCTGAAGAGGTTAAAGAGAGCAAATCCACCGCCGGAAACCGCCCCTGCTGATAAACTGAGCGCGATAAAACTACGGTGGAATCCAAAAAAGGAAAAACCGATTGCACTCCATAATCGGTAAGATCATCCGAGGGAACATAAATAGCCTCAATAGAAGTTACCGAGCCCTGACTATTAGAAACTAACCGCTCATGCAAAGCAGACATTTCTGAACCTAAAGTGGCTTGATAGCCACCCTCAGATGGAATGGCATTCATCAGTGTTGACAGTTCGTAACCCGCTTGAGCAAAACGAAAAGTATTATCAATAAAAGTCAAAACATCTTTTTTCGTTTGATCGCGGAAATATTCGGCCAGCGCCGCTCCAGCAATCGCTGTTCGAAAACGAATGGCCGGATTTTCCCCCATTTGCCCATAAAGAAGAGCCACTTGAGATAAAACTCCGCTTTGCTTCAACTGCTCATAAAGCTCCTGACCTTCTCGAGTTCTTTCCCCTACTCCGACAAAAACAGAAACACTTTTATTTTTACTTAAAATGACTACATTATGGATAATTTCCGTCAGTAAAACTGTCTTACCCACACCAGCTCCGCCAAAAAGCCCTACTTTGCCACCCTTTAAAATCGGTGAAAAGAAATCGATCGCTCGAATTCCGGTTTCTAAAATCGCTTGAGGAGTAACAATTTCTTCCAGAGATATTTGACGGGTAAAAATCGGCCGGCTAGCAGTTGTTTTAATCTCTCCCTGACCATCTTGAGGGACGCCAAAAAGATTCATGACTCGACCTAAAACTTCCTCGCCCACAGGAATTTTAATCGCTTCGCCGGTATTAATTAAAACTGCACCGCGGAAGAACCGGCTAACTGGCGTTAAAGCCAAACAATAAAAAGTCGAGGGAGAACTGGAGCTGTAAACTTCCAATTTGCTTTCCGGATCTTCCTCTAAAATCAGAATATCATGCACCGCCGGCTTTTCTTCCAAAAACTCAGCTTCAACAATTTGACCTTTGATAGAAATGATTTTACCTTTAGTCATTTTTCCAAAATTATTTAAAAATTATTAAATCTCACTTCCAGAGAGCAAATCCGGCCACGGTTCCCAACTGTTTCCGGTTTTCTAAATACCGCCGGAGCCGTCTTCCTTCTTGATTCAAACTCTTGAGTCGCCCATCAATATTCTGTAAAGCTTCCTCCATGGCAGTAATTCTTGAGGCAAAACGCGCCAGCTGACCTTCACAAGCAGTTTGCTTAAAGAAAGAAGAAAAAAGTTGAGTTTCAAAAAAGCTCAAAATTTTCTCCAACTGAGGCTCAAATAAAAACTGCAACCTATCCCCTGCTCCTTCTTTTATCAAATTCTCCAAGTTCTGTGTGCCGGTAATATTCATGGAAACTGGATTTTGAGTCACAATATTCTCAAATTTGCCATAGTAAACCATGACTTTTTCGTAATTAGCAATTTTGGCAATTACAGGCTTTAAATCTTCAACAGTAAAATCCATATCAGGCACTTCAAAATAATCATAATTCCAGCCAGCATGAGTTCGATCAAAAAGTTCTTTGCCCAATCGGCCAATAATAATAATATCGGTTTTCTCTTTCGCTATCGCTCCCTCAAAAAGGCGATAAGTTCGGCTGATAATATCGCCATAAAGCTTAGTGTTGGCCGAGAGCAAAACGCTCACGGTTTTGCCATTTTTATTAAAAGTCGTAAACTGGGAAATATCTTTAATCTTTTTCTTTCTGATCATGATTCGAATCTGTTGAGCATAAGAAGTACGAACATCGCCAAAAACTTCAGCTAGTTTTTCCATAAACTGGCGCGTATTTACCACGGAATTACGAATTTTCTGCATCTTCATAACCGAAATTTCCTCATAAGCCTGAGAAATCATTCTTAATGATTTCACTAAGTCTATTTCTTGTTCAAGTTTTCGCTTATTTAACATTTAGTTCTTCAAAATTTAAAATTAGCACTAACATTCTTGATCAGCTCAGCCATCGACTCCACAGCTGTTGCCTTTTGAAATTTCTCCGGTTTTGCTTGATATTCAGCTATCAGTTCATCCCGAGTTAAACTGACATCTTTAACCTGGTCGCTCCAAATTAGAGCAAAAAGAACCAGTTGAACTTCTGTGGGAAAATCAAAATTATAATGCTGATTAAAAAAACTGTGGATCTGTTCCCCTCGAGCAATAGCGCTTTTAACTTCGGGCGAAAGCTCAGCACCAAAGTGAGAATAATCTTGCAGTTTTTCCCACTCGGTCAAAAAAGCGGTTAGGGCTTGATTGATTTCTCTTTTTAGTTTTGACTGAGTCTGGCGGCCAACTCTGGTAACAGAAAGGGCGATATTGATTGCCGGCCGGTGGCCTTTGGCATAAATCCCGCTGTCAAAGAAAATATGACCATCAGTCATTCCCATTAAATTTGTCGCAATATAACCAGAAAGATCACCCTCTACTGTTTCCGCCACTGGCAAACAGCTAATAGCGACTGGCGACCGGCAGCCTTCAATCTTAAAATTACCCGCTCGCTCCAGTAGTTTTGAATGAACATAAAAAATGTCGCCCGGATAGGAATCACGGCCCGGAAAACTGTGCCCCAAAAGAGCAATTTCGCGATAAACTCGGCTGTGAGTTGAAAGATCATCTAAAATCACTAAACAATCCTGACCTTGATCGCGAAAAAACTCAGCTATCGTCATGGCGGTATAAGGAGTTAAATAAATTAGGCTGGGAGCATCGTCAGCGGCTGAGGCCACAATGGTCATTTTTCGAGTCAGTTTTTCTTTTTCCATAAATTCCTGAAGCTTTTTAATGTCACTTTTCTTCTTGCCAATTACAGCATAAATCACTAAACTGCCTTCTTTAGCTTGAGTTTTGGCTGCGGTTAGTAAAAAAGAAGTTTTTCCAGTTTTGCGATCGCCAATGATCAGCTCTCTTTGGCCTTTGCCAAGAGGTAGAAGCAAATCTACTAAGCAAACTCCTGTTTTTAATTCTTTTTCAATTCTGGCTCGCGTCATAATGCCGCCTGCAGTTTGATCAATTTCGCGGCTTTGTTTCGGGTAAACAGCTTTTTTGGTTAAAGAAACTGATCGACCCAAAGGGTTGATAACCTCCCCCAGCAATTCTTCACCCACCGGCACAGATAAAATTTCACCCGTGCGCGTTATCTGCGTTCCCACCTTCACTGGCGAGCCAGCAAAAACCAAAGCTTCAAAATTTTCCCGGCCAATATAGAGAATCTCTCCCGTTTCGCCCGTCTCAAAAACTACTGTTTCCTGAGGCCTGGCATGCGGCAAGCCCGAACCAACCACAATCGGATGTCTAACTTCCTTAACAATACCAAATTCCCCGCTTTTATCTAGGTAATCTTGATAATTCATCATCAATTTAAATATTTAGATTTTTCTCAAAATTTAAAATTATTTCCTTTAAAATAACTGCTTAACTTCTCCCTTAGACTGTAATCTTTATAATTGCCATTAAATTCAATCAATAATCCCCCCACAATCGCCGGATTAACTTCTGTTTCCACGAGTATTTTCTCTTTTAAGTTATTTTCCATCCAAAGGCCAATCTTTTTAATGGTGCTCGCTTTAGGCTCAAAAGCAAAAGTCAATCGAGCCGCCGGTAAAGCCGCCACTGTCAACTTCAAATTCTCCAAAAATTTCTGAAAAGCCAAAACATTTTTGAAATCCACTTCATTTTCCCGGCAAACTTGTTTGAGCGCCTCTTTCACTTCTTGAGTCAAAATTTTATCCATATTCTTTTCAACTGAGCTTTTGACTTCATACAAAGACTCGGTTAAAGTCTCAAGCTGTTTCGTAATCTCATTAGCTTCTGTTCGAGTCGTCATTAAATTCAATAAAGCTGAGCAGTTCATTTCTAAGTTCTTTGAAAATTAAAAATTAAAAATGCCTTCTCGTTTCGCCCGCTCCAAAGCTTCAATAATCAGCTCTTCATGATCAGCCAAAGAAATTGCTTTTCCTAAAACTTCCTGAGAAACTCGGCTAAGAATTTTGACCAGAGAGTTATCAATATTTTTCAGTTGTTCCAGCCGATAGGCTTCAATTTCTTTTTCCGCTTTAGCAACTTCTTCATTCATCTTTTTTTCCAAAGCACTGCGAAAATCCAGAGTTTCTTCTTTTACCACTTCGCTCAACTCCCCCACTCCTTTTTGCCCTGACACTTCTAAGTGATTTAAAATCGTTTTAGTTTGATTTAAATATTTAACTTTCATTTCTTCAAAAAGATCTCGAAAACTCTGATTAAGAGAAGCCACTTCCTCAGCTAATTTTTGCGCGTGAGTTTGGGCGGCTTTTTCAAAAATGGCAGACAAATTCTCCTCGATTTCCTTCTTAAAACTCTTCGTTTCCGCCAAAATCTCTTGAGATTTAGCTACGGTTTCTTCCATCAGCGCCTCGGCTTTGGCCTGCGCACGGCCCAAAATTTTATCTGCTTCACGATAAAATCGTGACTCTTCTTTTTTAAGAACCGATTCCTGATGTTTGAGATAAGCCAGGTAAACAGCAATGGCCAACAGCAATAACAAATTTCCCAGAGAAAAAATCAGATTTAGCGTTTGAGTTGTCATTTTATTTTCCTAAAAATAAAAATAACCTCACTTTTTACATATTAAGAATAAAAACGGCCACCCCCATACCCGCGCCCACAATCGCCACCGTGATTAAAACATTAATTACAATCCCTAATTGAATCATACGCGAAGCCAGCGGATTGCGGCCTAGGGCATCCACTCCTTTGGCGGCCACACGACCAAAGGAAATAAAACCCAAAACAAAAGACAACAAAACAATCAAAGCGGCAACAAAATATTTAAAAACAGTTCGCGGTTCTTCATAAGTCGCCAGACTGGAAAGCTTAATGATATCCATCAGACCCGATTTAACATTGCGCTGAACAGAAAAGTAATGAAAATTAAGCGCCACTTCCAATTTGCCAATCTCTTGAGGGCTAGCGGCTTCGTAATCGGCCAAAGCTGTTCCCAAAATAAAGCCAGAGCGAGAAGCCTTCATGGCCACGCCGGGAATTTCGGAACTGGTTACCGGATCGCCTTTTTTAATCGGCCCGCCAATCGTAGAAACATTTACCAAGACACTGCCCGCGGAAACAACTGGATATTTCTTAGCTTCTCCTGTGGTATTAAAAGAAATCGCGGCCTTTTCCGTTACAACTCCCACCAACATGGGATCATAAGTCGTTTTACTTAAAATAAAACCTTGCGGCGAAGAAGAAACAATGTCCCCATCTCTGACTGTTTCGTCAAGAATTGGCAAATAATTAGCCACACCAAAAGAGATGTCTGCCGCCAAAGCCTTAGCCGGCCAAAGAGAGGAAATTAAAATAAAGATTACTAAGAACAGGTTCATCATTTTTATTTAAAATAACCTGTCCTTGTTAATCAGTTTACCTAATTCAAAACTTCAAAGTCAAGAGAAAGAATGCTTATTTTGCCTCTTGAAATTGTGTTAAAAAATACTCTATTCTAAAAATAGTTACATATTCTTTGCATATGAAGCTTACCACTAAACAACAACTTTTTCTTTTTTTTCTAATTGCAGCTTTGGCCGGCTTGGTTGGGTTGGGATTTTGGACACAAAAATGGTGGCGGCTTAGAGAAAAAATCTTTTCTCAGCCAACCCAAAAATACCCTCACTTAAAATATCTTGACGAAAAAGTTCTGGCCGAAGCTGATCCGCCCGCTGCTGTAGCTTTTAACTTGCCAGCTGTTTTCAATGAAAATGTTACTATTAAAAAAAGTTTGGCTGTTGGCGGCGTTAAAATCACCCCTGAGGCCATTGTTTATCGAATTCTGGCCGGCCCGGGCATTAGCGTTTCCGGCGGCGCCACTCCCACCATCACCAACACCGGTGTTACTTCAGTTCAACACCGAACCGGCGACTTAATTCTGGAAGCCGGTTCAGGCATTACTTTAGACAGCTTAAAAATCAGCAACAACGATCCTGGTTCAGCACAAAATATTTTTAAAAATATTAAAATTGGCAACACGCTTCTTACAGCTTCCTCTAATAACGACACTTTAGTTTTCACCGCCGGTGAGGGAATTACCTTAAATTCAACCAATAAACAAATTGCCATTGCCGCAAGTAATACTACTTATAATGCGGGCGGCGGCCTTAGTCTTCAAGGGGGAACTTTTGCCGTCAACGCACCAGTTTGTCTGGAAACAGAAAAATTAAGCTGGAACGGAACTATTTTTAATTGTCTGACCGATATTGATACAGATACTAACAATTATCCTTCAACCCTCACCGTCTCTGGCGAAAGCACAAAGACAATTACTCTTTCGCGTCAGGGACTGCCCGATTTAACCGCCCAATTTACCGATCTTGATACAGATACCGATACCAATAATTACCCTTCTGCCCTCACCGTCTCTGGTGGAAGCACTAAAACTCTCACTCTTTCGCGTCAAGGCTTGCCGGATTTAACCGCGCAATTTACCGATCTTGATACAGATACTAACAATTACCCTTCCGCTCTCACTGTTTCTGGCGGAAGCACAAAGACAATTACTCTTTCGCGTCAGGGACTGCCCGATTTAACCGCCCAATTTACCGATCTTGATACAGATACGCTTTATACGGCGGGAACTGGCTTAACACTTTCGCAAACTGTTTTCAAATTAGGCGGCAATTTAGACGAAGATGTCGCCCTAACGGGCGCGGGCAATCTTGGTTTAGGCACAACCAACCCCCTTGAAAAACTGGATTTAGCCGGCAATTTAAAAATCTTTGATCCCAATACCGGTCGAGCCGACATATACACCACGATTGCCCTTAACAAAACCTGGACAACCGCGGCCGATTTTAACACGAAGGGGACAAACTTTACCTCCGGTCTATTCTTTCCTGCCGGCAATGAGCTAATCCTTAAATATAGTGTTGCTAATCCTGCTCTTTGGGGTTGGCGCTATCGGAGGGCCATTGGAATTCAAAATAATGGTTCTTCCTTAACCAATTATCAGCTCTTAGTAACGATAAATACCCAAACCTTAATTGTTGCTGGCAAAATGCAAGAAGGTTGTCAAGATCTACGCTTTACCGATACTGACGGAGAAACTTTGTTACCATACTGGATTGAAGATGGCTGTAATACTGCCAATACTAAAATTTGGGTCAAAATTCCTTCTCTGCCAGCCGGCAACAAGAGTCTTTATCTCTATTACGGAAACGCTTCGGCCAGTTCCGAGCAAACGCCCGAGGAAGTGTTTAGTTTTTTTGATGACTTTAATAGTTTTGATAGTACAAAGTGGGCCAATACAGGCTCATACTCTGTCAGTAATGGCAAACTAACAGTTAGCACTGGCTCGGTATACACACGCAATCTCGTCGCTTCGCAACCTAATTTTATTTCGGAAGCCAAAGTCAGCTGGAGCACCGTTAGCCCCTTCCCTTGTAGTTTCAGCGTTGCTAATGCTCAAAGCACTCAAGTTAGCAATGGCGGAAAAAATAAATTAACCTATTTAACTTTAACTTATGGTGAAGTTAAGGGCTATGGCGCTGATGGCACCACAGCTTCCTATAACATTGTTCCGGCAATCACTCAGTTTACCGCCACTGCTAATACTAACTATATCCTTGGTCACACAGTTACCGCCAACCAGTTCATTTACTATAAAGATCGTGTCCAAACTGGGGTCTATACCGGCACTTGGACCGCCCCTTTTTATCTCTGGTTTGGTTATTTTATGGGAGCGGCTTCCGGAACCACTACAATTTCTCCTATCTCGGTTGACTGGGTTTTAATTCGCCAATATACTGCCACCCCCCCTACGATTAGTTCTTTTGGAGAAGAGGTCGAAAATACTTATGCCGCTGGCAAACAAACTTGGACTTCAGAAACCCTTGATGCCGGCGAAAACAACAACTTTCAGCCAACTCTTTTTACCGCTAATTGGCTACTTGACGGCTCGGATAACCTGCCGCCCGAATTTCAGCTTCTGGGATCCAATACCGGCAGTTTTACCGGCGAAGAAACGGCTTTTTTACTGGAAAATCTTGTCAGCGGGCAGGGAAAAGAGCTTTTTAATATCATTACTCGCGGTTTTCGCTATTGGAAAGTAAAAGTAACTTTAGATACTGGCAATAACTTAAGCGATAGCCCGCGGGTATTTGATTTCTCTCTTAAAGAATATCGGCCTTCAATCACTCTTTCCGCTTTTCAAAAAGTTGGCATTGGCACTGTTTCTCCCGTCGCCAAATTAGAAGTGGCTGACTCGCAAACAACTTTGGCCTTAAGAACAGAAACCAATTTCATTACTTTCTTAAATAGCGCTGGAAACACAGTCGGGCAAATAATCAGCAATGGCAGCGGCGGGGTAACCTATTCCACTTCTGGTTCAGATTTTGCAGAATACTTCAGGAAAGCGGCAGAAGAGGAAACTTTTGAACCAGGCGAAGTAGTTTGTCTTAATACTTTAGGATTGGTAACTAAATGCGACAGCGTGAATACGCAAATGATTGGGGTAGTTTCTGGCCATGCGGGCTTTGCAGGCAATGGCAATTATGCCAATGACCCAAAATATGTCTTGGTAGGGCTTTTAGGCCAACTGGAGGTTAAAGTTTCCACTGAAAGCGGAGAAATTAATCCCGGAGATACTCTAACCTCCTCTACCACTCCGGGAGTGGCAATTAAGGCAGAAAAGAATGGCCAAATTCTTGGGCGAGCTCTAGAAGCCTTTACTGCTTCAGAAAGCGGCAAGATTAAAGCTTTTGTCCATGTTTCTTATGAACAAGTCTTAGCCGATGCCCTAACCTCTTCTATTAAGGCCACTCCCCTTTCTTCTTCTTCCAGTGATATTCAAGTTGAAGGAAACTTAATTGTCTCCGGAAAAACTACTTTAGCGGACACCAGTATTACCGGGAATCTAACTGCTGGTTTAGTTATCGTTAATGGTTTGGAAGGTTCCATCTCCAGTTTAGGAAAAAATCTGAAACTGCAAAATGGCACAGTCATGATTGATCTTCAGGGCAATATTACTGCTGAGGGAGAAATTACGGCTAAGAAAATTAATGTTATAGGAGCCAGTCTGGGCGAAGGCGTCCTGCCAGCCGGGAAAACGGAAGTTGAGATTAAAACTTCTGCGGTCACTGAAAAATCAAAAATTTTCCTTACGCCCGAAAACGTTGCGGTTGCCTTGGGAGTGACCGACAAAATTCCCGGTCAGTCATTTCGGGTTTTTCTCAACGAACCTTTACCAACAGAAATTAAATTCTCGTGGTGGATAGTCAATTAACAAATCAGTAATTATATCACTCTCTATCGTAATATTTTTTAATATAAACTACAGCAACAATATCTAGGCCTCACCTAACCTCCTTCCCGTCAAAAAACAAAACGCAATGTTAAAACAAAGCTATTTTGGGTCTTGCTTTTGTATTTTTGTCTCTATTAAAGTAGATATATGCCGCTTAGGTTGAGGTTGTTTGTAGTTCTATTAATTTCTTTGGTCGTTGTATCTTTCGGCTTGATTGTTCGGCAAAAAGGTGTTTGGTCGCGCCAATTGTCTCAGCTTTTTTCCCCACCATCTTCAAAACCTCCTTCTTTAGACAATCTTACTTATCTTTCTCCTAATGTTCTCGGAGAAAAAACAGGTTCCGTTTTAGCCGCCGCCACCGATAAAGACCGCGACAGCGTTTCCTTTAACTTGGCCGCTCTTTTTAATGAAAATGTCAGTATGTTAAAAAATCTGGAAGTTGCTGGAGATGTTTCTGTCCAGGGAAATCTAATTGCCGCCAATCTTCTTACGGGCTTAAATGCCGGTAGCGGCATTTCTCTTTCCGGTTCAGCTCAAAAACCAGTCATTAATAATACAGGCGTGCTTTCCTTTCAAGGACAAACTGGCGCAATTGCCTTAACTGAAGGGTCGGGCATTGACATTGACGGCTTAACCATTAAAAATACTGATCCAGGCTCTGCTCAAAATATCTTTAAAACCATCAAAATTGGCAATGAGTCTTTCACGGCTGGCTCAAATGCCGATACTCTCACTTTTTCTGCTGGCGAGGGAGTTACATTAACGGTTGATAAAGACAAAAAAACTATCACTATGGCCAACTCTGGAGCGACCGAATCGCAATCCTGGACAACCTCTGAAAATACGGTTTCCACCACCAATACTCAAGCCCATGTTAGTATTGGCACAAACGATCCAGGCGACTACAGCTTGTATGTTAATGGCGCCGCTTATGTAGCCCAGCAAGGTGACGCTCCTGGTGAAGTTCTAACCGCTGGCCGACAGGTTCAAACAGGTGCGGGGCTTTCCGGCGGAGGGGCTTTAACCTCAGACTTAACCATTTCTATTACCGCGCCAGTCTGCACAGGCAACAGCAAACTGCAATGGACCGGAACAGCCTTTATCTGCACCGAGGATTCCACGGGCTCTTCTCTTTCCGTAGTGGCAACCCGCTCCGGCACACTAGCCTCGTTTTCCTATGACGGCACCCAAATTTTAGGCATCAACACTAATGGCGACATTACCATTGGCGGCAAAATTACTATGAAAGAAGATGATACAAATTTGGCCAATGGCAATGATGTTTTTGTTTATGAAACCAGTAAAGATTTTGACGGCGGCGCTTGGACTAATTCTGATAAAATTCAGGGCTCTTCATGGTATAACGAAACCATTGATCATACTAGCACTGAATGTGATTTAGGAAATGATGACCGTTGCGGGCGGCGGGCCTTCCCCAAAAGAGCCATTATTGTCGCTACTAATAACAACTTATTAATTTTTGACGCTCAAGAAAATAGTTTGTGGATGAAAATCAACAAAGGTGAAGGCTATGCCGTAGACAAAACAGAAAGCAATTTTACTTCTGTTCACGCCCGCGACGGCATCATTTATGCTGGAACCAGCCAAAATGGTCTTTTAGCCTTCAATTTTGTCGAGGATAAAATCTATCGTTATGACTACAATCACGACAACGGCGGCCGAGCAGTCTTTTTAGGAAACATTGCCGATAGAAATACTAATCGCGGCTATGGCGCCCGCGCTTCTTGGGGAAAAATCGCTTCCGATAAAGTTTTGGGGGTTTACACGCAAGTCATTAACAACAAAACCTATATTGCAGTTGCTACTTTAGGCGGAGTTTCTGTTATTAATCCAGCTGAGCAAAGAGTTGTCCGATATATTGATGGCCATTAGAGTCAATATGCCAAAATCAAAAGCCAAAATCAAAACTAAATTGCCAAATCGCCAGTCGCCAGCGGCAAATCAGAAGCTGGTGGCGGCTAGTTTAGCGGTAATTTTATTGTCAACCTTGCTTTTAGGCATAAGATTCTTGGCAATCAGACAGCAAAACCAAAAAAGGCTCGCTGAGGAACAAAAGAAAGTTCAAACTTTAAATGAAATTGTCTCTCAAGTTAAGCTTCCACCCGCTAAAGACAAAAGTGTCAAAGTCGCGACCAAAAAGGCCGAAGATTACGAAATTCAAACAGCCAGCACGATTAAAGTTGACTCGCCGGTTACCTTTTCAACCAAAGGCGGCTCCGTCGCCTTTACCCCTTTAACCAACAAAGTTTTAGGAGAAGTCAATGAAGCCAAACCAGCAACAGAGGGAGAGAAAATAATCTATAAAAATGTTTACAACGGTGTCAATTTAATCTATACCGCTTCAGAAAAAACTGTTTTGGAAGAATATGAAATTAAGTTCAAAAAAGAACTGACGGAGTTAGTCCAAAAGATTGATTTATCCCAAGTTACCTACCAAAAACAAGCTGATGGATCAATTAAATTCTTCAAAAAAGACACCGGCGAGTTTGTTTATGCCATTCCTCGCCCGGTCATGTATGAGAAGTTTAATCATCAAGCAAGATCCTATGGTCTTCATTTTGAAATTTTAGAAAAAGACGGCGTGACTTATTTAATCAAACTCATTGATGGCACTGGACAAGAATGGCTGAAGCGCGCCAACTACCCGGTTATGATTGACGCTACGGTTACCACATCTAATCTTAATTTGGAAAGTTATCCAATTACAGCCGACAGTCAATGGACAATTAGATTAGACACGGTTGGCCAAGACAATCTTTCTTTAGCAATCTCCCCCGCCGCGACCTTAAAAAGCCTTAAGTGTGGAGATCAAAATGTTGATGTAAAAATTACAGATTATACGGCTTCTGCGCTCAACTTTTCTTGTGCTGATGAAGCTTTGGCCACTTATGCCCTGCCCTCGCCCAACATTTACAACCTAACTGTCGCTTTTGGTTCAGAGACAAAGACTATTTCTACAACATTAAATTCTTTAGACTCCAAACCAGTTTTTGTTTCCGTTTCTCAAGATCCGCTCTCTGCCGCTCCCGGAACAACTATCCATTTAAGCGCTCAAGTAATCGATCAGAATGGTATTAAAGAGGTCAAAGCCAATTTGGGCAAAGACTTGCCGACCGTTGATTTGCAATTAACCAACGGAGATGACAAAGAAGGAACTTGGACTGGCACTTGGGTTGTTGCGGGCGCCAAAACTAAAACTTATTACACAACATTTACCGCCATAAACAATAATGGCGTTTCCACTACTTCAGAACCGATTGAATGGATGGATCCACCAGATCCTTTAGTTGGTGGAGATTGGGGCGGCGCTGACTGGACAATTGGCGTGGGTACCAGTGTGGCTGGTTATCACTACAATATTGGCACTTTTACGATTAATGCTGGCGTAACTGCCGCTGTCCAAGCCTACAATGGCACTTCTTATGGCACTTTTGAAGTTCAAGCGATCAATATCAACATTTCCGGAACTTTATCTGCTGATGCAAAAGGATATCGAGGAGGGGCTTCCTTTACTGCTGGAGAAGGGCCTGGCGGCGGCGGCGCAGGAAGCAATCTTCACGCTGGCGGGGGTGGTTACGGAGGAAAAGGAGCTAATGGCGGAGCAGCTGGCGGAGCCAGAAATAGTTATCAGACAGGACCAATTGATAAAGTCATGGGGAGCGGCGGCGGCGGAGCAACCAATGCTGGCGGAGCTGGCGGCGGCGCAATTAAACTTACCGCTTCAGGAACCTTAAGTCTCAGTTCAAGCGCAGTAATTTCTGCCAATGGCGGCAATGGCAATGATTCAAGCTATGATAGTGGTGGTGGCTCAGGCGGAAGTATTTTCCTTTCGGCAACCACACTTCTTGGTTCTGGAACCCTAGGAGCTAATGGCGGCAATGGTGGCTCATCTTCTGCTGGTGGCGGCGGAGGTGGTCGAATTATCTTGGCTTCTTCCATAAATAATTTTACGGGCGGGGTTTCAGTCAATAATGGCAACAATGGTTCTGAAGCAGAAAAAGGAACGGTTTACTACACCAATCCTAACTTTGATGATTTAATTATTCCTAATATTGCTCAAAATAGTTGGTATGGTAACGATAGACCTTATTGGAATTTTAGAGATATCACGATTAATGGTAATGTTACCTTCCAGCCAGTTAATGTTGGCGGCACTCCCCAACTTTTAACTATTTCTTCCTCAAGAAACTTTTCTATTGGCACTACTGCTCCTATCACAATTACTTTAGGTGGAACTTATTCCGACAATACTGTCGGCAACAGTAAAGGGGTTTATCTTAATTTAACTGGAGATGTTACTATTCCCGAAAATGTTACCATTTCAGCTGACGGGAGAGGATATCCCTCAGATAATGGGCCGGGGGCTGGAGCTTACAATTACCTTGGAGGTGGCGGAGGTGGATATGGCGGAAGAGGAAACAATAGCGCTGGTGCTGGCGGACCTGCCTATGGATCTCTCACCGAACCAACAGACTTGGGAAGCGGCGGTGGAAATAGCGGAGGCGCAGGAGGCGGAGCGATTAAGATCTCAGCCTCTGGAACATTAATAATTTCAGGGATTGTTTCTGCTAATGGAGCTAATAGTACTGTTGGCTGGGGTGGTAGCGGTTCAGGCGGGAGCATTTACTTAATTGCAGGAACTTTAGCTGGCAATGGAACCATCAGGGCTAATGGTGGAAGCGGAGGAAGTGCGGGTGGTGGTGGTGGTCGCATTGCCATTTACTACACCACTGCCAATAATTTCACTGGAACAATTCAAGCTCTGGTAGGTACTGGTGGCTCTGGAGGAGAAAATGGAACTGTCTATTCCTCTCAAATCTCTGCCCCAGCAATTTCTAACCTTTCTCAATATCAGCATGATTGCGCCACTGAATTTGGAGTTGGAGGAACGCTTGAAGGAATTCCTGGCAATGTTGTTGGCTGTTTTAAGGCCACTATGACCGATGGTGATAACCCCGATAGCCTTTCTTGGGAGTTTGAAGTTAAACCAATTGGGACAGAATTTACCATTCCCGACAAGACCAGTGAAATCAGCAGTTTCACTGGCGCTCCTGTTTCCTCCTCTATTACTTTCTCCAATCTCGCACTTAACATTTCTTATCATTGGCGGGCGCGAGCAGTGGATAAATATGGTATGAAGTCGGCCTGGATATCTTACCCCTTAACCAATACCAACAGCGAAACAGAAGCCGATTTTACCGCCAGACTACCTGCGCCAACAAATGTTGTTGCCCATTATGTTTCCGATTCGGAATTTACGCTCACTTGGCAGGATAATGCCACCTCCGAAGAAGCATATCTCGTTGAAAGAAGTGTTAATGACGGACCTTTCGTTTTGCTGGCCACTCTTCCCGCAGATACCGTCACTTTTACTGATAATTCCAGTACCAATCCTACTAATCCTCCTTCACCCTACAAAAAATACATCTATCGGGTTAAAACCTCTATTGCTGGTTCCACTTCCGATCCTGGCACTGCCGCGCCCGCCTACACTACCCCTCCAGCTCCTTCAAACGCTTCAGTTTCTCAAACTGCCGTGGGTACTATGGTTATTTCCTGGACAGACAATTCTGCTTATGAAGAATATTTTGAGGTTCAGAGAAAAATTGGTAATGGCGAGTTTGTAACCATTTCTTCAACTGTTCCTGCCAATGCTACCTCTTACACTGATCATTATGTTCAGGAAGACGCTCCCTACACTTACCGTGTCAAAGCCATCAGAAAAACACCTGATCCTTTAAATTCCGGCTTTTCTACCACTACCACTCTTTCTCCAGTTGGTTTTGGTAAGGGAATTTATCTTTCGCAAAGCGGAAGGCTATTTGCCAGCAATAATGTTAATAATGAGGTTGATATCTGGACAAAAGTTCAGGAAGATTCAACAGAACAAATTGGCGCTGATTTGATTTATGACGAATCTCATCCTACTGGCGGCCCGGTTTTTGCCTCTGAACCTAAGATTAATGATTTAACCGTGGTAGAGGGTGGTTCAAAAGCCGATGGCCGCAGCGATGTTATTTATGTTGCGACCGACAATGGCCTAACCGCCATTCACGAGAATGCCTTAAATCCCGCTGTTGGCGGGGTTAAATATTACTCAAATGCTTCCATTTCGGAGCTCATGATTGGTGATATTCGGGGTGCATGGAGCTTAATTGACATTTCCGACTCCTCAGCCAGAGGCAATACCTTAACTAATCACAATGGAGTTGCTTTTGACGCCTCTGGCGTTCGCGGTAAAGCCGCTTCTTTTAACGGCATTAATCAATATCTATCTGTGGCGGATAATGCTTCTCTCTCTCCCACCTCAACTTTAACCTATGGCGGCTGGTTTAAAACCAATTCTAATTCCATCGAGCAATACATCATCTCCAAAGGCGGCGCCTATACCTTAAAAATTAATTCCTCAGGCAAGCTTGAAGCCTCAATAACTGGAGCCACCTCTGCCACCAGAGTTGGCGCCACTACCGTTGATACCGGCTGGCACCAGGCTATTGCGGTTTACAATCCGATTTCTCTTAGTCTAGATATTTATTTGGACGGCAAAATTGACAATGGCGATTTAACGGGAACTGTCCCCGCTTCTCTTGCCGATTCAGAAAGCGACTTTAAAATCGGTGCTGGCGAAACTAGCGGCTTCTTTAATGGCTCAATTGATGAGGTTTTTGTTACCGCCACAGTTTTAACTCCGGGGCACATTAAACTGGTTTACTATGACGGCGGCAACCGCGCCTTGCAAAATCATCTTGCCGACAGAGTCAAAGGCATTCCCGATGCCGACTCTTACCAAAAACTTGCTGGCGGCGGCGCCAACGCTTCCACCGTTAACAAAGTTAAAGCGGTGCGGGTAGATGACGGCAACCAGTTTATTTATGTTGGCACTTATGATGAGAGCGCCAATACGGGCGGGCTTTCTGTCATTGGCGTTAATTCCGACAGCTTGGTGGATCTTTATGACTCAGTCAATAATACTACTAAAGCCGATGATAATAGTCGAAGATTTTCTGCCAATGATGTAGTGGCCTTAAGTGTTGTTGGCATCCCCAATCCTGCTTATGGTTTAGAAACAGATTTAAGCAATAATGGCGGCGCAGTTGTAGCCTTGGGTACTAATGACACAGCTACTCGGGTTTGGATGGAAAATCAAACTTACGCCTTAAATCAGATTGTGGCTGGTGGCGGAAACAGCACTTCTAAAACCTTTAATAACGGCCTAAGAGTTGCCAATATTTTGGGTGCTTCTACCGCAAGCGAATCGGGCATTATCCAAACACCAGTTTTTGAAGTTACCGGTGAAGGCAAATTAACCTACAATTATCAGGGGCTGGAAATTGATTCTACCGCAGCTTCTTTTACTGATAGCACTTTAACGACAGGCACTTTAATGTCTCTATCGGCCTCCTCATTAACCACCGGCAAAGTTTTAGAACTCTCTGCTGGCGGAACTAACAGTTACGCTTTGTTTGCCAACAGCGGCCTTGCCTATTTTGGCGGCAATGTAGGAATTGGCACCAGCAGTCCTCAAAATGCTTTAGATGTGGCAGGAAACGTTAATATCGGCGGCAGCGCTTTTGTAAACAGTTTCTTTGGTGTTGGCACCACAGCGCCCACGGCGGCTTTAGATGTTGCGGGGAATGCCAAAATCAGCGGCACTGGTTTCTTTGGCTCTTCGGTGGGCATTGGTACTACCCACCCTACCGCCATGCTTGATGTAAATGGCAACTTAAACATTGGCGGCACTTCCATCTTAAACAGTCGAGTTGGTATCGGCACCACTAACCCCTCGCAAATGCTTGATGTTAATGGCAATGTCAATATTGGCGGCAGTGCAATTATCGGCAGCCGATTAGGAATTGGCACTACTAACCCTTTAGCCGCTTTAGATATTGCTGGCTCAGCTTCTATTTCAGCCAATCTTACTTTAAATGGAAGAGATACTTTTATTAATCAACTCGGAGGAGGAAATATTCATTTTCAAACATCAGTAGGTGGAGACACCGGATTGGCGGCCAAAATGACAATCTTGAATAATGGCAATGTAGGGATCGGAACCACCAAACCAAATTCCACATTGCAGGTAGTAGGATCAATTACTTTCTCGAACTTTACCAATAATGGTGGTCTTCTTTACACTAATGGAAGTGGGGTTCTAACCCAAACCAGCGGAGGGATGTCTGGCCAATGTCTCGTTACTAGCGGCACAACTCCTTTCTGGACGCCTTGTACCTCTGCTTTAGGGTTTAGCAATCCTATGATTGCCCCAGGAGATCTTATTGTTGGAGGATCAGCTTCTTTCTTCAATTGGGCAATACCTTCTCAAGGAGCCTCAGCAAGCGTAATTGATACCTGGTCTGGAAACGCCAGCTACATTATTGACAGCAATGATTCTACGATTTGGTCATCCAGTACACATTTTGGTTCAAACCCTTGGTTTAAAATAGACCTCGGACAAGCAAGAGAGATTTCTTTTTTCAGAATGAAACAAGAAATCGGTAGCGATTGCCACGCAGCCACAACTTTCCAAATAGAATCGAGTAATGATTCTTCTAACTGGTCTCTCCAATATACTAGCCCCACTGGTCAAGGAGGAGACACAGGAACTATCAAACTTCCTATTAAAACCACCGCTCGATATTGGAAAGTCACAGGAACTAGCGGAAGCTCATCTTGTGGTTGGACAGTGTATTCTTTTGAGTTAATACAAGGGGAAGAAGCAGGTCATATGACCAGACTAGCGGCAGGTGCTCCTAATCAAATTCTAATGTCCACCGGAAGCGAAGTAAAATGGAATAATTTAACAAATATTAATTTGGATAATTATGACTTTTATTTTTACGGCTCTGGCAATGTCGGCATTGGCACAACTACTCCAACTGAAAAATTAGAAATTAATGGCGGTTTAAAGATTTTTGACTCAGCCATTGGGCGGGGAGATCTTTATACCACCGCCCCACTTAACAAAACCTGGACCGCTAACGCTGACTTTAACAACGCTGGCGCTGCCTTTTCCAGCGGTCTAGAAAACCCGGCCACCAATAATGAGCTTAAACTTAAAACCGATGCCAACAATTCCCCCTTGTCGGGTTGGTCTTTCTTCAAGCCAATCACTATCACCAATTCCACAACTGACTTAACAGACTATCAAATCTTAGTTACTCTCGATACCGCCTCTTTAATTTTAAACGGCAAAATGCAATCTAATTGCAACGATATTCGCTTCACTGATTCGGACAAAACGACCTTGCTTAGCTACTGGCTTGAATCTGGTTGCAATACAACTTCAACCAGATTCTGGGTCAAAGTTCCCTCTATTCCTGCTTCAAGTTCAAAAACAATTTATGTTTATTATGGAAATCCAAGTGCTACAGGAATAAGTAACGGCTCAGCAACATTTGATTTCTTTGATGATTTCTCTACAGATACTTCAGCAAATTACGTGGCGCTGGGAGGAGCAGTAAAGTCTTATGATAGCACAAACCAGGTTTTAAAACAAACCAACACAGGTACCGGTCAATATTGGCTAGTATCTTCAATATTGTCTCTGCCTACCAAGTATGTGTATTCTGCAGATGTAAAAGTAGTTAACGATGTTCAAAACCGAAAACATGCTGGTATTCTTACCGATGCTCTTACCTCAGCACAAACAGGATACCGCTTAACCCACCTCGATACTAATTATCTAACGGATAAATTTTCAGCTGGCAGTTCAACATCGATTGGTTCTTTTGCAGATGGCGGAGTGTATGCGAATAATGCATGGGTATCCCACACAGTATATAGAGACCGTAGCTCAGGATTACTCAACTATAAAGCCACATATAACGGAACAACAGTAAGTGGCGCTTATACTAATACTGCGTATACAACAGGTAGTATAGGTTTATTTAGTTATGGAGCTGAAGTTTGGTACGACAATCTTCGTGTCCGTAAGTACGCTTCTCCCGAACCAACAATAGGCGTAGGAACAGAGGCTGCCGGTTACTCTTCTGGCGAACAAACCTGGACTTCAGAAACCATTGATGCAGGCGCGGGTAAAACATTGCAACCTAATAAGTTCACGGCTACTTGGATTCTTGATGGCTCTGATAATATTGCTCCCAAATTCCAGATTTTGGGTTCTGATACTGGCGCTTTTGGCGGTGAAGAAACTGTTTATCCTTCTGCTTCAGAGTACTATCAAGACGGAACAACTTATGATCTTAATTCGGGTGAAGAAAAGGATATTTCGGGCGAAATTAAGACAGCTTACCGATACTGGAAAGTTAAAGCTTACTTGGACACGGGAAGCACTTTAACCGACACACCCAGAATTTTGGATATCGGACTTAAGGATTACCGGCCTTCTATTTCTCTGGCTGGCAATGGTCAAAAAGTTGGTATTGGCACTAATAGTCCCGCTTCCAGATTGGAAGTGGTGGATTATCAACTGTCGCAAGCGGCCGCCGCCATTAGCTCCTTAAATGTCGGCGCCAACACTTCCGTTTTAGCTCTTAAGGTCGGTTCGACAGCGCCAGATATTACCAATTCCTTTGTCACTTTCCTTAATGGCAATGGCGAAGTTATTGGCAAAATTACTGGCAATGGCAGCGGCGGGGTAACCTATTCCACTTCTGGTTCAGATTTTGCAGAATACTTCAGGAAAGCGGCAGAAGAGGAAACTTTTGAACCAGGCGAAGTAGTTTGTCTTAATACTTTAGGATTGGTAACTAAATGCGACAGCGTGAATACGCAAATGATTGGGGTAGTTTCTGGCCATGCGGGCTTTGCAGGCAATGGCAATTATGCCAATGACCCAAAATATGTCTTGGTAGGGCTTTTAGGCCAACTGGAGGTTAAAGTTTCCACTGAAAGCGGAGAAATTAATCCCGGAGATACTCTAACCTCCTCTACCACTCCGGGAGTGGCAATTAAGGCAGAAAAGAATGGCCAAATTCTTGGGCGAGCTCTAGAAGCCTTTACTGCTTCAGAAAGCGGCAAGATTAAAGCTTTTGTCCATGTTTCTTATGAACAAGTCTTAGCCGATGCCCTAACCTCTTCTATTAAGGCCACTCCCCTTTCTTCTTCTTCCAGTGATATTCAAGTTGAAGGAAACTTAATTGTCTCCGGAAAAACTACTTTAGCGGACACCAGTATTACCGGGAATCTAACTGCTGGTTTAGTTATCGTTAATGGTTTGGAAGGTTCCATCTCCAGTTTAGGAAAAAATCTGAAACTGCAAAATGGCACAGTCATGATTGATCTTCAGGGCAATATTACTGCTGAGGGAGAGATTACGGCTAAGAAAATCAATGTTATAGGAGAAATAGTTTCTGCCAGCTTAGGTGAAAGTATTCTTAAGGCAGGCGCCAGTCAAATTATAATTAAAACTTCTGCGGTTACCGAAAAATCGCAAATTTTTATAACGCCACAAACCAAAACTGACTTGCCGCTGGCTGTTACCCAAAAAACCCCGGGCGTTTCGTTCACTGTCGAAACAGAAACGCCAGCAACCAAAGATATTAAATTCAGCTGGTGGATTATAAACTAAGTTCAGGCTTGGACTTGCAACCAATCCTCAGCTATGTTAAAATTCCTTAGTTATCCCAAAGACAGTTGGTGTCTGATACTGTATCGGGCTTAATTTCCAGCCGAGGGAAGTCAAATTGTCAGCAATTTGCGCACCCTTGGGGTGCTTTTTTGTTTTATAATCATTTAAAGAGGTCCTATGAAAAAAGCAGACAAATTTTATGAGGTTCAAAACTTAGCCGCCAAAATTAAAGAAGCTAAAAGCGTCGCCTTGGCTGATTACAAAGGCTTAACTGTGGCTCAGGCAACCGAACTTCGCCGCAAAATTCGAGAGGCTGGCGGCGAGCTTCAAGTGGTCAAAAATCGGCTTTTTTATCGGGCTTTGCTAGAAAATAAATACCGCGTACCCAAGAAGCGCTTTGAAGGCACTACCGTGGCTTTGTTTGCCAATGCTGACGAAATTTCTCCCTTAAAGGCTTTAGTGGCTTTCGGTAAAAACACTGGCCTCCTGCCTCTTAAGTTTGGTTTCTTAGGAGGAAAAGTTTTAGGAGCGGAAGAATTAAGCCGCTTTGCCGCCTTGCCAAGCAAGAATGAACTACAAGCCAAACTGGTGAGCATGCTGGCCAGTCAACCGTCGCGCTTGGTTTATGCTCTCAATTGGAATCTACAGAAATTAGTTTTAGCGCTTAATGCCATTAAGGCGAAAAAGCAGTAATATTATTATTTTTCTTTAGGAGGTGAAAAAAATGGCTAAAGTCGAAGACATCCTCTCACAAATCGAAGGTCTTTCCGTTTTGGAATTGGCCGACTTAGTTAAAGCTTTAGAAGACAAGTTTGGGGTTTCCGCCGCTCCGGTGGCAGTGGCCGCTCCTGCTGCTGCGGCAGGCACCGCTCCAGCCGCGGGCACCGCTCCAGCTGAAGAGCAAACGACCTTTAATGTCGTTTTAGCTAATGCTGGCGCCAATAAAATTTCAGTTATCAAGGCCGTTCGAGAATTGAATCAAACCTTAGGTCTTAAAGAAGCCAAGGATTTAGTGGAAGCCGCTCCCAAAGAAATCTTAACTGGAGTCAATAAGAGTACGGCTGAGGAAGCCAAGAAAAAATTAGAAGCGGCCGGTGCCACGGTTGAGCTTAAGTAAGTCTTAAAAAAAGGTTAAGAAATCCCCGCCAATTGGCGGGGATTTTGGTTTTCCTAAACTATAACGACAACAATATATAATTTACCCTAAAGAAATGTATCATCCAGTTAATCCCTTATTGACAACATTTTAAACACTGTGATACTCTTTTGAATAGTTAGATTAATTAGAATAAAAAATAAAAGAAAGGAGTCTTCATGGCCGACAAAAACCTTAACCTCGATTCTCTGCCTGACCTTTTAACCGTTCGGGAAGTGGCCGAAATTTTGCGAGTTTCTCCTTTAACTATCAAAAGATGGGGCAAGCGCGGTAAACTGCCCGCCATTAGAATTAATTCTCGCGGCGACAGACGTTATAAAAAAGAAGCTGTTTTGTGGCTCTTGGGAATTCAACCCAAAGAACAAATTTAGCTCAATCTTAACTTCTCTCGAAGCACTAAAAAAGGAAAGACTACAACGGCAGTAAAAATTCTTTTCCAATGCGTTGGCCGCTGTAATCCCCGCCAAAGCCATTCTAAACCTGCTCTTTGAACCCAAACCGGCGCCCGTTTGGCAAAACCGGTTAAGAAGTCCAAAGACCCCCCAACACCTATAAAAACACTCGCTTTGATTTTCTTTCGATTCTCTAGAATCCATTTTTCCTGCTTAATCATGCCTTGGCAAGCAAAGACAATTTTTAATCTTAAATCCTGAATCTTTAAATTGGGGTTGTCGAGATTAAAAAAAACAATTCCCGGATATCTTTCTTTAAGTTTTTGCAACAACCAAACAGCTTCTGGCTCAACCCCGCGGCGAGCGCCAACTACTCCCACCGGCCATTTTTGCCGATTTCCCTCCTCCAGCAATTTTTCCACTAAGGTTGCTCCCGCCATTCTTCCCCTCAACGGCTGGCCTAAAAACCAGCCAGCCAAAGCCAAGCCAAAACTTTCCGGCCAATTAATATCCGCTTGATTCAAAATCTGTCTGAAATGCGGTTGATAGCTAGCCGCCACCAAAAACTCTGGATTAGGCGTAAAGATAATTCGAGGCTGATTGAGGCTAAGCTGATCTGTCGAAGAGCTTTGATTATCCAAAAAGGCAAGGACTTCTTTTAGCAGTTGGTCTGGAGGATTGCTAGAAATGCTTACTCCAAGAATTTTAACGGTCTTTCGGGCAATTTCGGAACTATCTTTCCTTTTTTTTAAATCACTATAGGACATTACAGGACTCATTTCATAATTTTTTAAAAATTCTTTATCGATCAAAATCAAATTATTTTCTTTTTCTTACACATCTGTGATGTATAAAAATTCGCGAATATTAAAAAATTAAAAATTAGAAATTAAAAATTTGATCTCTCTCCCCTATTATAAAGTTACAGGACTATTTATACCTAACACTTTATTTGCTCTTTTTAAAATTTTGTTCACTTTTCTTATCCTAGATTTTGAGTTCATTTTTTAGTTAAAGTCTCCAAACTCTTTAAATTTTCTTGTTTAACATTATAAGACTTATCAATTTCATGTTATAGGCTTACTTTCTTGTCACCGATCGTTTATAAAGATCAATATTTTCCATAGCAATTCCCGTCCCTTTAACCACACAAAAAAGCGGGTCTTCTGCCACATGACAGGAAACTCCTAACTCTTGAGTTAAAAGCTTATCAAAATTTCTCAGCTGAGCCGTACCGCCAGTCATAATAATCCCTTTATCAATAATATCCGAGGCAAGCTCTGGAGCGGTTTCTTCCAAAACCCCCTTAACCATATTGATAATTAAATTTAAGGTTGGCCGAATCGCCTCGGTCACTTCCGTCGAAGTCACATTAATAACCTTAGGCAAACCCAAAAGAGAATCTCGCCCTTTAACCTCCAAGGTTTCTTCTTCAGCTAGAGGCAAAGCAGAACCAATTTTAATTTTAATCTCCTCCGCCGTTTGCTCTCCTATCAGAATATTATGTTTTTTGCGTAAAAAAGAGGCAATTGCTTCATCTATCCGGTTGCCAGCCACACGAACGCTTTTGTGAACCACCACTCCTCCTAAAGAAATAACCGCCGCCTCTGAAGCACCCCCGCCCATATCCAAAACCATGTTGCCCGAGGCCTGAGCAATCGGAATTTTAGCCCCAATCGCCGCCGCCAACGGTTCATCAATTAAATAAGCCGTCCGCGCCCCTGCGCTGAGCGCCGCATCTAAAACCGCTCTCTTTTCCACCTGTGTCCCACCTGCAGGAGTACAAATCATTACTTCCGGCTTAAAGAACCACATCCGGCCGCAGACTTTTTGCAAAAAATAACGCAACATGGCTTCGGTTACTTCGTAATCAGCAATAACCCCTTCTCGCAAAGGTTTTAAAGCCGAAATGTTGCCCGGCGTCCGACCCAGCATTATTTTGGCTTCGTTGCCCACGGCCAAAACACGGTTATCTTCAACCGCTACCGCCACCACCGTTGGCTCATTTAAAACAATGCCGCGCCCGCCTAACCAAACAACAGTATTCGCTGTTCCTAAATCAATAGCAATCTGTTTAGACATAACCGCTTGTTTGATATACTTAATAGATATTTAGATATAGTCCTTTGGGGCTTCCTGAATTTCATTATAGCAAGGGTAAAAAAAACTTCAAATACATAATTAACCAAAAAGGGGTATAATTTAGATCAGAATGATAAATTTAGCTAAATATCGAGTCCCTATTTTTTTCTTCATCTTTATTTTGGTTCTGACAGGCACTTTTGCCGCCGTAAAGTTTGCTCAAGGCTATCGACTAGATTTAACCGACAAGCGGCTCAAGCCAACCGGTCTGCTAGTGGCAACTTCAACGCCTAAAGGAGCCCAAGTTTTGGTTGATGGCAAGCTAAAAACAGCAACAGACAATACTTTGGCGCTGGAACCGGGTGAATATCAAGTAGAAATCAGAAAAAGTGGTTATACTTCTTGGCAAAAAAAGCTGTTAGTGGAAAAAGAGCTGGTTACCTCAGCCGAGGCTTACCTCTTCCCGCTGGTTCCAGATTTAAAGCCTCTTACTGTCAGCGGCGCGGTTAATCCGCAAATTTCTCCGGATGGCACCAAAATTGTCTATGGTATTCCCGAAACAGCCACTAAATCAGCCGATTTAACCGAAGAAGCCGGTCTTTGGGTAATGGATTTGACTGATTTTTTATTCTTTAATCGCGCACCTCGACAGATTGTTAAAAGCGGAGTTCATGATTTTGCCGCCGCTAATTATTCTTGGTCTGACGACTCTCGTCAAATTCTAGTAGAATTCAAAACGGGCGAAAAATATCTTCTTGATCCTAATCAGCTTAATTCCTCTTTAGTAAATGTGGCAACTTCAATCAACGAAATCCGCCAAGCCTGGATGACTGAAGAAAAAACTCAAGAAGAAGCTAAATTGAAAAAAGTTCCTGAAGTTTTAAGGCAAATCTTAGCCGAAAAGGCCGCCCAAGTTGAATTCAGTCCCGACGGCACTAAAGTTTTATATTTAGCTACAGCTTCGGCCACTATTCCAGAAAAACTAATTCCTCCCGTGTTAGCTGCTTCCAATCAACTTGAGGCTAGGAATTTGGAAGCAGGTAAAATCTATGTTTATGATCTAAAAGAAGATAAAAACTTTTTAATTCCCTATGATGGGCCAATTAATTTTACCTCCCCCACCCCCACACCAGTCAAAAAAGGCCGAATTGCCACTCCTACCCCTTCTCCGGCCAGTTCTGAAATTAAAAATTCATCACCAAAATCCGTCGTTTGGTTTCCCACCTCCCGACATTTGTTCTGGATTTCGGGCGACAAAGTAATGATTTGTGAATATGATGGCACCAATTTAATTCCCCTTTATACTGGTCCTTTTATTAAACCTTATGTTTTTGCCGCTCCGAATGCCAGCCGGTTGATTGTTTTAACTAATCTTAGCGCAGAAGAAAAACCTAATTTATACTCTGTCTCGCTTAAATAAAGAACGGACCTTCTTTAAGAAGGTCCGTTTCTCTCTGACAAAACCTGTCCTTATTTTGGCACTGACACTGACCAATCTTTGATCAAACGCACTTGCGTCAAATTCGTCTTACCATCCCAAAGACCGCTCACGCGCACACGATGACCTTCAGCTAAAGCTGAAAAATCCAGCGTTTTTTCATTCCGGTTGACAATTTTGGCCGCCTTGGCATCAACTTGAATATCACCCCGCTTGCCAACTGTCAAAGTAAAAGTTTTAGCATCAGCATTTAGGGCCTTAATTTTCCCCCAAAAAGTCACCGGGCGCTGTTGAAGCGACAAATCACGCAAGACTCGCACGATTAAAACAGCTTGGTAATCATCCTGCCAATCACCTCTTGCAGAAACCAAATCACCTTCTTTAATCTCTGAAAGAGCCGCTTTGCCGCCATATCGGCGCAAAATTTGAGTTTTGTCGGTGAGCTTCAGGGTAATTTCCTGATTATTATATTCCACTGTTAGAGAATCAGTTCCTACTGTTTTGACTTTAGCCTGATTGAAACCCGCTGGTAGCAAACCCGGGAATTTTTCCTTCAAGCGAGCTAAAATTTCAGCCTTTTTGTTTTTAAACTCTGTTCGTAAATTGTTCAATTCTGTCCTAGCTTCTTTTCGAGCTTGAATTTTCTGAGGTTCTGCCGCCCAGACTCTGGCCCCAGCCGAGAAAAAGATCATCGCGAAAGAGAGAAAAACGACAATTTTTTTCATTACTGCTTCACCTCCTTCCATTCTTTCTAATTATTAATACTTCAAAAGAAGTCAAAAAGTTTCAGGGGAGTTCATAGTAAACAGTTAGTTCAATTTCCTGATCACCATTTTCACTGCCAGCTGAAATTAAAATTGGGTTCTCTCCTTCTACCAGCGGCAAATTAAAGCTGAAACCACCATCTGCGCGCGGTGTAATTTGATATTCATTAATAAAAACCTCCGCTCCAGGCAAAGTTCGCCCAGCCACTAAAATCTGATCGGTCTTAACCGTCATTTTATCCTGAGGAGAACTTAACTGAAGAAAAAATGCCGATTGAATTGGCTGACTAACAGACGGGGTTACAGTTTTTTTCTGCTCCGCGGGCTCAGTTGACTCAATTTCTTTTGAAGAAGGAACTGGCACCGGCCGAATCAATAAACGCCAACCAACACTCAATCCCACTCCCAGCAAAGCCAGCAATACTAATAAGGAATAAATTTCTTTTCTTCTCTGCCCTTGCCCCATCAGTACTTGCAAACTATAAATCAAAACTGCCAGTAAAAAAAGGAGAAAGATTACTTCTTTTAAAGGATTAGCGGCTAAAAAAGCCTGCCAAAGACTAACCGGCTCTTGCCAAACCCAAGCTCTGTCCCAGCTTAAAAGCCGCCAAAAATCCCCCGTTCCCAACCAGTGAGCCAAAATCAACATTTGTTTGATAGTCAAAAAGCCAAAAATTAAGGTCATACCCCCCGCCAAAATAGAAAGCCGCCTTTCCCACAGCCAAATAAGTTGACGCTTAATAACTCCAATTAGCGCTTCTTCCACCGACCGCGGCGGCTCAACCGAGGGCAAATTTTTGATAAGCGATTTTAATTTATCTGCCATTTTAATAATTTTAAATTTTAAAATCCAAATTTTAATTCAAATCATCAATTTAAATTTCAATTAAATCTCGCAATTCCTCCTGCAGTTTAATTCTGCCGCGGCGAAGATTGGTTCTGACTGTATTGACAGGCATTTTCAAAATTTGAGCAATTTCTTCATATTTTAAATCCTCAAAATAAAAAAGGTAAAGCGCCAACCTAGGTTTTTGGGGCAATTCCCCCAGCGCTTTTTGCACTCTACTGGAAATATTATTGTTAATCACTTCCTGCACTAAATTAATTTTTTCGTCCTCAACTTCAAATTCCCGGACTTCTCCGTCTTCATCAATTTTTAATTTTGAACTAAAACTTTGCACTTTAAACTTTGCACTTTTAACTTTATATGTTAAACAAGTATTAGTAGCAACTTTATACGCCCAGGTTTTGAAGCTTAAACTTTGTTTAAAAGACTTAAGATACCGATTGATCCTTAAAAAAATTTCACTGGTTAAATCATCAGCGGCAAAAGAATCACCACAAAAGCGGTAAGCTAAATTAAAGAAGCGTTTGTAATATCGCCGAAAGAGCTCTCCAAAGGCTTCTTTGCTCCGTTGAGCCCGAACGGCCAACTCTTCATCGGTCAAAGAAGACTCCATGGTGCCCCTAGCAGGAATTGAACCCACATCTTACCCTTAGGACGGGTCTGCTCTCTCCGTTGAGCTATAGGGGCTTTTCAGGCCACTCTGTTTATCAATTGCCAATTATAGCTATTTGGTTTACTAAGTGCATTTTACACCAATTAGCTTCAGAAATCATTTTTGGGAAGTTAATTAATGATAATTTTATCTCCAATTTTAACGCTGTTTTTCTCACACCAGCCGGCATTTACCTCCAGAACTTTGTCCACTGCCTCCCGCGGAGAATAAATAGTTTTTGGCGCTTCAAATTCAGTCGCTTCTGGTTTTCTTGCTTGGCGAGTTATATCCACAACTTTATCTCCCCGAATCCAGATTATATCAATATCAAAATACATCCTTTTCATCCAAAAGCCATAATAACCCGGAGTCTCAAAAAGAAAAAGCATGCCGCAATCAGGACACAAAAAACGGCGATCAGAAAGACCCTTCTCGCGCTCAGCAGCTGTTTTGGCTATTTCTATTTGAAGTTTTTTCCCCGCTAAGGTCACACTAGTCAAAACCGACGGTTGACGGGATTTAACTGCCCACCCCGCCATTAAAAACAGCCAAAGCAAAACAGCCACCAGAAACCATTTCCTCACAAGTTTATTTTACTCCTGATGGCGGCAATTGTTTGAAAATTAAGACAGTCTTCATCAGGAAAGCCTTCGCAGTCTCATCCCAATGATCACAGGTTACAATAGCTAAATATTTACCATCAGTTAAGTTTAAACCGCATCGAGTCAGCTCTTGAGAAATAATTAAAGAACTTTCTTTGGGCAGAGTCAGACGGCCAAAATAAGCAAAAACTGCTTTCTGATCGTCTTTTTGAAGTGTTAAAGTATCAGTCGAACATCGCGCGTTAGCCAACAAAACTCCCCCGGGCAAAGTGATTTTCTGGCCATCAAGATAATAATCACCAGAATGCAAAGCCAAAACCGTCAGTCCTTCTCCAGCCAAACTATCACCACCCAAAGCGATTTCGTTAACAGCAAACTTGCCGTTTGGCCGCGGGGCCACCGCCTGAAATTTATAACCTAAACCATCTAAAAGCTGTCCTTTAAGAACAATTTCCTCTCCCGCCTTTAAATCCATTTTTCCTTTCTTTTCGTCCATATAATCGCTCTCTGCGCCTGTTTCTGGCGTTACGGAAGGCGAAGGAGCAAATTTGGTCCGCCATTCAGTTAAATCAACAGAAAGATCCGGCAGCCGAAAATGACGAGAATATGTAAAACCGGCAACTCCCAAAAAAGCCACTAAAATCACCGTGGCGATACCTATAATTCGCCGATTCAATCTTGGTCTTTCTGAAGAATGAAAGCCGTAAGCCGCCAGCCGCGCTCTTCTTTCTTCATTCGCCGCCATTATGCGCTGTTCCAATTCGGAAAAATCAGGCCGCAAGAGACTTTCTCTCAAAAGTCCTCTTTGGCCTAATTTCCGTGTTAATTCCTCTGGATTAAGTTCACTAATCCGAAAATTTCTCGTCGCTCGAAAAATATCCGCCGCGCTTCTAAAAGGACTAACTGCCTCCGACTGAGTTAAAAATATCATCTCGCGCAAGCGAAAATCGATCCGGCCTAGAAAACTGCGCGCAACCAACTTAACTGCCGAACTATCGGCAGTCTGCAAAATTTCTTTAACCTCTCTTCGAGTTTGGAGTAAATCTTCCGGCCAAGCTTGTCCTAAAAGGCGGTCAAAAGCATCTTTAGCCGCTATTCGGCCTTCCTTTCCCAAACAAAAATGACCTTTCTCGTTCTGAATTATGCCATTTTCTCTCTGAGCAATCTGGTAAATTTCGTGTTCAATCATAAATCCTCTTCAAGCCAAAGAATTTCCAAAACTTTTTTCTGAAAAGACTGGACAAATTTTTCTTCAAAATCTGGAATCTGATGGCAGGCAAAATCAATCGCGCCTTTATCCTTAGCCGCAACTTTGGCCAAAAAAATTTTTCGATCTTGAGAATTGAGATGATCAAAAATAAATTCAATCGTAAACAGCTCTAGAAACTCAGATAAGGCTGAGTCTGGCCGTTTAAATTCTTCTTGTATCCAATCCGCTAAATTCATTTTCTTCATATTCAAAAAAAATTAAATCTTTGTTAATAGGGAGCGGCACAAACCATTTGGCCAGTTGGCCGCTCCCTAAGACCCTTCAAGGAAGAGGTGGATAACCTGCATCCACTTCCCAAACACTTTCTTCTTCCTCTTCTGCCGTTCCCTCTTTAGTCGCTTCCAACTTCACTGTCGGCGGCAATTTCGCCGTAGGAGTCGGAGTGACTGCTTTCTCAAAAACAAGAGTCGCTGTGGGTACTGGCAAAGTTGGTAAACTCGAGGGAGTGGCGGGAAAAGCCGGTAAAGTGGCGGTAACCACAACTACTCGAGGTTGAGAATGACAACCAAGGCTTACCAGCATTAACCCCACCAGTAATCCCACCGCCGCCATTTTTCCCTTCGCGCTCATTGTCCGCCTCCATTTGTCAAGGACCTTCAGCCACTTTGCCACTTAAAAACGACAGTCCAACCAAAGTTAAGTAAGAAAAAGGTAAGAACAAGGAAAGAACATTATTTTATTCTTCATTTAGAATGGACATAATCTTCCGAGCAAAAGCTTCACTGTAGCGATTTTCAAAATCAGCAATTTTACCGGCGGCAAAATCAAAGGCTTCGCCATAATCTTCAGCATATTTTTCAATAAAGATTTTCTGATCTGTTGGCGAAAGCTCTTTCAAGATAAACTCCAAAGTAAAAAGAGTTAAAAAGTCAGCCACCGACGCATCTTCCGCCGCCCGGGCAATAAACCAATCAGTAAATTCTGTCATCTGACCGTCAATCATGAACAAAAGCATGCCATTGACACAACAGACCTCAATAAGCTCCGAGTAATGATGATGTAAGCAACGGGCCATTTATCTTGAAGCTGAAATTTGATAAAATAAAATAAACTAACGGGGTGTAGTTCATCAGTAGAACGTTCGGTTCGGGACCGAAAGGCAGGAGGTGCGACTCCTCTCACCCCGACATAATCCTGTGTTAAAATCTTCTTATGCCCCAAACTGTGGTTACCACCGGAAAAAGATTTTGCGATATTGACGCTTTAGCCTGTGTTTTAACTTATCCAGAAATTGTTCCCGATACTCTGCCTGTTATTACCAGCCCGCTTAATCAAAGTGTCACCAAACAAATCAGAAACTGGCCGCTTTCTTATCAGTCAAGCTTAAAATCAAACGGAGACTGGCAGTTTGTCATTGTGGATGTTTCCGAAGAAAATCAGTTTCCGCCTTTTGTTCAAAAGGAAAAAATCATCGAAATTTATGATCATCATCTTGGTTTTGAAAAAATCTGGGAAAAAAAATTAGGTGAAAAAGCCAAAATCGAGCCGGTAGGCGCCTGTGCAACTTTGCTTTGGGAAGAATTTAAGCGTCGTCAGCCCGATAAAAAAATTTCCTCTTTGGCCGCCGCTTTGCTTTATACCGCCATTCTTTCCAATACTTTAAATTTTTTAGCAGAAACAGCCACCGAAAGAGATAAACAAGCCTTTGAAGAACTTAAGGCATTCACGAATTTACCTCCTGATTGGATCAGTCAGTATTATCAAGATCAAGAGCGACAAGCTTACTTAAACACCGAAAGAGCGGTTTTAAGAGACACCAAAATTGAAACGATCAAAGGGTTAAATTGCGCCATTGGTCAAATGGAATTATGGAACAGTCGGGATTTTATTAAAGAAAAACGAAACGAAATTGCTTTGGTTTTAAAAAACTTCGGTCAAGAGTATTGGTTTTTGATCTCGCCTTCTCTGGGTGAAAATCGAACTTACATTTACACTAAAAATCAGCTTATTAAAGAATTTTTACAACGCGCTTTAAGAATCAACTTCTTTGACGGCGATATCGGCATTACAGAAAAATTACTAACCCGAAAAGACATCCTCAGCAAAATCCAATAAATCTTCCGTTTGAGTATTATTTTGAAGGCGAATATGTTATAATACTGCTAGTTATCCTAGATTACCCAAGTTTTCACCGTCTCTAGATGTGCCAAACTCTCGGAGCACCAGGAAAAATTTGGCCTAGGACTCCGGGAGGAGGTGAATAGTTTAATGGCATATCAAGATAAAACCCTTAAATGCAAAGACTGCGGCGCGGATTTTGTTTGGACCGCTTCTGAGCAGGAATTTTACGCTCAAAAAGGTTTTCAAAATCCACCAGCTCGCTGTCCCTCTTGTCGTCAAGCCAAAAAACAGCAGTTGAGAGAAAATCGGGAAATGCATACTGCCGTTTGTGCTGATTGCGGTCAGGAATGTCAAGTTCCGTTTGTCCCTAGAGGCGACAAGCCAGTCTATTGCAACGCTTGCTATCAAAAGCATAAAGCTTAAGCAATTAGCTAAAAGAAAGAAAACCCCGCCAAGTTCGGCGGGGTTTTGGGTTTATAATATTTCTATGGAAATTAAAACCTACCGTTTAGGCGAATTACAAACCAATGCTTATTTGATTTATGAGGAAAAAACCAAAGAGGGATTAATCATTGATCCAGCAGATGATGCCAATTTTTTAAGCGAGCAAATCTTATCTTTGGGGATTAAACTCAAGGCTCTGGTTGCCACTCATGGACACTTTGATCATCTTTTGGCCGCTAGCGAGCTCCAGCTGGCCTTTAAAGTCCCTTTTTTGATTAGCGAGAAAGATATGCCGCTTTTGAAAAAAATGACTCTCTCGGCCTCATGGTGGCTTAAGCGAAGAATGATTGAAAAACCACCGGCTGATATTCAATTTTTAAAATCTTCCGATCAAATCAACCCGGGTAAACTCAAAGTCATTGAAACTCCCGGTCATTCTCCAGGCAGTCTCTGTTTATATTCAGAAAAAGAGAAAATTTTATTTACCGGCGATACGCTTTTTGCCCATGGAACTGTTGGCCGGACAGATTTGCCCTACAGTTCTAAAAAAGAATTATCAAAATCTCTCGCCAAACTAGCCGCTTTACCTCGCGAAATTAAAATCTACCCCGGTCATGGAGAATCCTCATACCTCGGAGAAAGTCTCAGTCAACTCTAATATCATTCTCCCATCATCAGTATTTCCTCGACTCTTTTGTAGTCATGAATCTCGTCTTCCTTAAACCAAAGCTGGATTTCAATTTCTGCTTCATCGGGTTTACCGGAAGCGTGAATTAAATTATGAACGGAACGCTTTTTAGTATTGGAAAGCAATGGCGAATCAAAACTGTAATCGCCGCGAATCGTCCCGGGGGCAGCCGCGTGAGGAAAAGTGGAACCCACCATTTTGCGAACAATTTCCACCGCCCCGGGCGCCTCCAAAATCATCGCCACCACCGGTCCTTCAGTTAAATAGTCAATGTTCCAGCCGTGAACCATTTTCCCAATTTCTTTATCATCCATTTTAAGAATTTCTTCATTGGGATCATAACCCTGCTGAGCATAAAATTCTTTTAACTTCTTGCCCACATTCACATACCATTCATCATTCACCCCATAATGCTTGGCGGCAAATTCTCTTTCCACCCAAACCATTTTCATCGCCACAATTTTCAGTCCGGCTTTTTCAAACCGAGCGATAATTTCGCCTACTAAACCTCTTTTAACGCCATCAGGTTTAATAAGAACAACAGTTCTTTCCATAAAACTCCTTTCAGCTAATTTTTCTTATTTTAACACACTTTAAAGTTACTTCACTTCTTTAACACTGGTTTTCGGCAACCAGCCAGTTTCGCCAGTGCGAAGCTGAACTTCATACCAACCATCAGTTTCCTTTATCACCCAAAATTGCTCACCTTCAACAGCAGTATAAATCACACTCGAGCCTTTATTTGGCTCTTTATAAATTTCATAACGATTGGCCTCCGGTCGGGTATTCACCACCTTAAGACCCACCACTGGTTCAATTTTCAACCTTTGCTGAGGCGTCGGCATCACTGTGGGCGTGATTGTTAGAACCGGCTCTTCCACCGAAGCTCCCATAACTCGTTTTTCCTCCCTCGCTATTTGCGCTCCGCTTTTCTGATAAAACAAAGAAATTGTCACAATCGTCACCGCGGCTGTCAAAGAAATCAAAACAATCGCCCCGGCCAAAGCCCAGAAAATCAGTTTTCGAACTCTTTGGCGGCTTTTGGCTCCCGCCAAAACCAATCCGCCAATCATAACCAACCAAACTAGTCCAGCTAAGACCGGCAAAACCGCTTTAGGCGGCAAATTGATTTTCTTAATCATATTTCCCATTTTCTGCCCAGTTGAAAGCGTTGGCGTTGGTGTCGGCAAAGGCTCTAAAATTTTAAAAACCACCTTTTCTTCCCTCAAAATTTTCTGGCCTAAAAAGACTTTCACTTCGGCAAAGTATTCTCCTTTAGGCTCACCCGGATGAAAATGAGCTAAAACTTCCTTCATTTGCAAAGCCGGAATAGCTTCAATTGGATCAGAATCAATTGTCTCCAACGGTTTACCATCTAAGGTGGTAATCTTTATCTGACACTCTGGCGAAGCAGGAACATTACCCTGATTTTCAATCAAAAGTCCAATTGTCAGCGGCTGACCCGGCCGAACATTTTCTACTACTTTAATCGCTCTCACCAGCAAATCAGCTATGTCAATTTCTGTCGTCAACAAGTTAACCTCTAGCCGCGCCCCTTTAACCACCGACACTCCTCCCTCCTCCACGGCCGGGTTTTGCGCCTTAATCCTGATCGCTCCTGCAAAGCGTTTATAAGGGGCATCTTTGGGAACATCAAAAATTGCCTTTAAATGAAACAAACGCTCGCCTTTTTGGAAGATAAACTTATTACCTGGTTGAAAAGTAATCCAATTGTTCATTTCCTGCAAATCCGGCTCAATCGTAATTTCCAAGTCCTCGTCTGGATCTGAACGGGACAAATAAATATCTTTTTCCAGATGGGAGCCGGGTTTTAAGACTTCATTTTTAATGATCGCCGGCGACACTCCAAAACCAGCCAGCGCCTTAGGCGGCAAAGCGGCGCCAGCTAGTCCTAAAAACAGTAGTGTTAAAATTACTTTTTTCATAGTTCAATCTTTTAAATTCGAATGTCGAATTTCGAAATTCGAAACAAATTTTAATTTAGCAAATTCTCAATTCAAAATGTTTAAGAAATTTGAATTTTGGTTATTTGATATTGTTTCGTATTTCGGATTTAGAATTTCGGATTTAATTTTATTATATAGTCTTTACCAATCTCCTGTCTCACCCAAAACTGCTGTTAAAGTATTTTGACCGGTATAAGTTCCGGCTGGTGTTCCATCGGGAATTCTTAAACCCCAATAGATCGGCTTTTCTTTGGGTGAATTATAAACAAGAGTTTTTTGACAGTTAAGCTCGAGCTGAGTGGCCGAGACAGCTAAAGGCGTGGCCGCCTCATAGCTGTCGGTTGAATTAAGGGTGTACTTCTGATTGCTAACGGTAATTTTACTGCCAGCGCAAGTTGGATAATCAGTACACATATCAGTTCCAGACAACTCCATATCTAAACCAACATTGCCCGTGCTAACTACGGTAGTGCTGGTTTCTGATAAATTATTAGTTTGGCCTGTTGATAAACTACCATAGGCAATACTGGCATTCACACTAAAAGCAATCAGGGAATTCAATTCCACTGGTACGGCGACTGTCGCTGTATGAGAGGCGCTGTTATTATCAGTAGCCGCAAATGTATCTACCCAATTTTGGGCTTCATAAATGGTCGCGGTGTCAGTTGGATCAGCGTGGTATTGAACATAAGCGGTACACTGAAAAGTTGCCGAGCTATCAGCGCTGGTACAACTAGTTGTAGCGCTACAAGTTAAAACTGGATAGCAATTATTATCATTGCTTTCACCGGCCGAATCACAATTGCTATATCCAATTCCTGAACGATACAAACTCGCTGTCACTGAAGTTAAATCACTGCAACCATTATTATCGGTCACGGTGGCCGTTAAAATTACAGGTGCTGTTGTTCCCTCGTTCAAATTTATAGCCGCTCCGCCATTTAAAGTTACGGCGCTAACTACTGGGGCAACATTGTTAACCGTAAAGTTGCTGGCTGTTCCTTGACTCACTGTTCCCGTAGCCGCCATACCATGACTATCAAATAAATAAACATATGCATTGTAAGTCTGATCAGCTGTAGGAACAGGAATAGCGTAAGAACAAGTAGGCGCTGAAGAAGCTACCCCGACACTGGAACACCAAGTTTCGCCGGTACAACCCGCGGCAGTGGCTGAAGCTGTTTTACAGACATAAAAAGATAAAGTGTCTTGGGCGGTATTAGAATCAGTATCTTTGGTGTTGGCGCTCGTGCTCCAAACAACAGTGTTTCCTGGATTAGTGCCGCCGACAGCATTATTACTGATGGCATCAAAAACCGGCGGATGATTAACAAAGAAAGGAGAGCCGGAATCACCACTCCCCTGAGAAGCGGCTGAACAGCTTGAGGAAGAATTTTTGTCGCAAACATAAGCGTACCAAGCGTTTACCTCAGCATCTCCTTGAACAGTAGTATAGCTGCAACTAGCTGTGGCATTGCTGTTAGTCGCGGAACTGATACACCAGCTTCCGGCCGTACAGGTGGGTGCAGTATTATTTCCCGGTGTAATTCCCGCTCCCTTACAAATAGCTAAATAATATTGGTCGCCATTGCCATCAACGGCCTGAGCTTGAAAGGTGACAGCGGTTCCCACATTAGTAGGATTAGCTCCAGTACTGGCTGTCAATTCTGCCGGTCCGGAAACAAACGCTGGCGCGGCATTGCCAACAGTCACCGAGGTGGTTACGGTATGAGTATCTGGAGCAGCCCAAACCAAAGAATGACCATTGGCAATAAAGAACAAGTAAAAAACTACTGTTAAAACAGCCACTCTCCGAAAAGCCGGTTTGTTTTGATGGTTAATTCTCACAACAGTAAATTCACTTACTTCTTCTATTAAATACACAAGTCAAAACTCCTGTCAATAACAAAGCTCTTGACTTAATTTCCATCATCCGGCGTTGCCAGCAAATTATTAGAACCAGTATAGGTTCCTGTCGCCTCATTCTCAGGAATACTAATACCCCAGTAAATTACGCCCACCGAATTTGAGGGGCTTTGCGTGGGCTTAACTAAATTAATTTGCAGTCTAGTTTCTGTGGCTGACAAAGTTTGACCTTGACCAAAAGTGAAAGTGCTCAAAGAATACTGCTGATTAACTACGGCAATAATATTACCCGTGCAAGAGGGCGCATTGCATTCCATATTTTGGCCGGAAACCATAAAGTCAAGATTAAAGTTGCCAGTATTCGTAATGGTGGTCTGTTTGTTGGAAGTGCTGTCACCGGGCAGAAGCGAGCCATAATAAATAGCTTCGTCGGTAGTAAAGGCTAGCAGAGAATTAAGATCTACGGAGCTGTCGCTGAAAGCTTCCCCAGTTTCTCCATAACCATCAGTCGCTTCAATCCAAGCTTGCCAGAATTGAGCGGCATAAGGACTGCCAAGATCTGTTGGGTCGGCATGGAATTGAATATTAGCATGGCAGACAACCGTCCGGCTATTGCCGGAACAAGCATTTAAATCACAAGTGGCCGCATAACAATTATTATCATTAGGGGTACAATTTTGAGCGCCAATCACTCCGGAGCGGTAAAGCTTGCCGGTAAGATTGCCAATTCCCGAACAATCATTGGTATCGGTAATCGTGGCCGTCCAGCTAACCGGCGCCGTTGAACCTTCAATCGGTTGAATATTCACTCCCCCGTTTAAAACCAAAGAAGTAATCACCGGCGGCGCATTCATGGCAAATTGCTGAACATCTGACCAGGCGCCTTCCGCCCCGACGTTATCCCAAAACTTGATTCGCCAGTAATAGGTTGCGCCGTCAACTAAGGAACTGCCGTTATAAGTAATGTCCGCACAACGAGAATTTTCATTGCAAGCGGAGATAAGAGCCGCTTTTCCCGAATCCCACATCACAGTACCGGTAAAATCACTGGCAGTATTAACTTGAATCTGATAATAAACGGCCGTATCTGAGGTATCTGGATCATCATAAATGGCAGAAAAAGCGGGCGTATGATCAGTTAAGCCATTAACCGGACTGGCCTGACCACTTTGAGCAGAATCGTTGTTGACATATGGTATTTGGGGCTTTGAGGGATTGTGGTTAGCATTACAAATTCCCCCGTTAATAGTCCAGTTAGTATTGTTGTCATTATCAGCCGTTGAATTCTCGGCCGTGATGCCTAAAACCGCGTTCGAATCCTCAACATCCGCATAGTCGATATCGGTTGTGCCGGTAACTTTAATATCCCATTGATTATTATCTGTAGTTGAATCCAAAAAGACCCGATTGGTAGTACAATTGCTTCCTTGAACACTAAATGTTCCCCCAACTCCCGTCATTTCGGTTTCATCAAATTTCATCTGTTTGCCTGGAGTATTAATTACAAGATTATAGAAAGGTTGAGTTGACCCTACTCCGCCATAATAAATATTTGAGGTTTTAGTCTGATCATTAAAAATAATCGTCCCATTGTTAGCATTAAAAATACCATTATTAGTAAAATTGCCAGAAATAGTAAAGTTCTTGGAAGTAGAAACGAGGGTCCCTCCACTGTTAATAGTCACATTTCCAGTAGCCAAGACGGTTGAACCATTACCAATCATTTGGCCATTAGTGTTAATTGTTAAATCAGCTAAAGATAAAGTGTAATTATTTGAAGTAGTATCAAGCTTACTGGTTACTGCTCCTGTACCTGAACCAACAATCGCCGCTGTTCCGCCAATACTTAAGCCTCCCGCCCCTAAACTGACAGTCATTGTTTGTCCCACACCGGTATTATTGGTAGCATTAATTGTAAAATCTCCTAAAACATTAACCGCTCCTGCTCCAAAGGCAAAGTTTTTGCTGGCGGTACCAACAGAAGTACTTCCAACCCTCAGATTATTAAAAGTTACTGTCCCAGAAGTAAAAGTTGATCCACTGCCAACAAAGGTTACCGTTGAGGTACCCGGATTAAAAGTTCCAGCTCTAGTAAAGAGAGTAATATTTTGATCAGAATCCCAACTGTAAGTCCGAAGCTGTCGATTAGTGTAATCAATAAAAGCCACTTGGGTTGAAGAGAGAGCTGCCAAAGCAGGCCAGCTAACATTGGTAAGGCTTAAACTATTGCCAGTTTGAGTCCAGTTGCTGCCATTCCAAGTGTAAGTCTGAAGCTGTCGATTATAGGAACCAATAAAAGCCACTTGGGTTGAAGAGAGAGCTGCCAGAGCAGGATAGCCAACATTGGTAAGGCTTAAACTATTGCCAGTTTGAGTCCAGTTGCTGCCATCCCAAGTGTAAGTCCGAAGCTGTTGATTAATGTAATCAATAAAAGCCACTTGGGTTGAAGAGAGAGCTGCCAGAGCAGGATAGCTAACATTGGCAATGTTTAAACTATTGCCAGTTTGAGTCCAGTTGCTGCCATCCCAAGTGTAAGTCCGAAGCTGATCATTAGAGGAATCAATAAAAGCCACTTGGGTTGAAGAGAGAGCTGCCAAAGCAGGCCAGCCAGCATTGGCAATGTTTAAACTATTGCCAGTTTGAGTCCAGTTGCTGCCATCCCAAGTGTAAGTCCGAAGCTGTCGATTAATGTAATCAATAAAAGCCACTTGGGTTGAAGAGAGAGCTGCCAGAGCAGGAACGCCAACATTGGCAATGCTTAAACTATTGCCAGTTTGAGTCCAGTTGCTGCCATTCCAAGTGTAAGTCCGAAGCTGATCATTAGAGGAATCAATAAAAGCCACTTGGGTTGAAGAGAGAGCTGCCAAAGCAGGAACGCTAGCATTGACAATGTTTAAACTATTGCCAGTTTGAGTCCAGTCAAGAAAACCTAAAGTAATAGTTGATTCCCGCGCTTCTAAAGTTCCATTCGTTCGAAGATCTAGCCAGCCAGCAGTAAGAGGATAATTGCTTCCAGCCACTGTATCTAAAGTTCCAGCCGAGATAGTAACTAAATTTCTGGCTGTCAACCCCCCTGCAGTTAGATTAAAAGTAGACGAAGAGGAATTAAAAGATACATTGTAATAATCAGCGCTCGTTACCGCTACAGTAGAAGAAGAAGGAGGAGCATAAATTACTGTTCCAGTATCCCCGAAAAGTTTTCCTTTGGCCGTCAAATTCAAAGGAGTCCCTGCGCCGGAAAGAGTAAGAGTGTAAGAAGAAAGATCCAGTGAATCAGTATTGGTAGAGCTGGCATTGCCCACAGTAAAGGTTCCACCCACATTAACATTACCCCCTAAAGTATAAATTGTCCCAGCATTCGTATCTGCACTCGTCCCCACGCCAAGATTGTAGTAAGAGGCCGAAGCAATAGTAGTGGCAGAAGTAGCAATATAGTTAACAGTGGATGTGTTTGAAATAATTTGGCCTTTAGTAACACTTAAAGGAGTCCCTGCGCCGGAAAGAGTAAGAGTGTAAGAAGAAAGATCCAGTGAATCAGTATTGGTAGAGCTGGCATTGCCCACAGTAAAGGTTCCAGCCACATCAACATTACCCCCTAAAGTATAAATTGTCCCAGCATTCGTATCTGCACTCGTCCCCACGCCAAGATTGTAGTAAGAGGCCGAAGCAATAGTAGTGGCAGAAGTAGCAATATAGTTAACAGTG